>Ga0126339_10004485_pt1 | contig 10323 bp, 7 predicted proteins | sample OrbTmetagenome_2_FD_92532 | JGI IMG/M metagenome (GOLD analysis project Ga0126339, IMG submission 92532) | Coral microbial communities from Petempiche,Puerto Morelos, Mexico - Orbicella T R C metagenome | ecosystem: Host-associated > Invertebrates > Cnidaria > Coral | place: Petempiche,Puerto...
AAACCTGGTGTCGTGGATCCGGCGTTTATTTTTGACTTTCGCAGTTTATTCGAGCCCGGAGTTTATCAGAGTATTTATTCATTATCTTTGAGAGTTAAATATCTAAATATTACGCCTAAAACACCTTAAACTTAGATGGAATTAAAATATATTCCTTGATTAAGGGTCTTATTTACAAATGTACCTTGGAGACCCGGCGTTTAATGGAGTTTATTTCCAAAAAACAAGAGCATTAAAAGTATTCGCAGTTTCGATTCTCGCTATCTCTTGGAAAAGATACAAAAACAGTTTTGTCGACTGTTTTGTTTTTTTATTTCCGCGGCTTCGATCTCTATCATTGAGTTGATTCTTTGCTTGTTCAGAAAAAGAACGGAGAGAGCAAGGATACAGAGAGAGGAAATCTCTCTGCAGTTCAGATTTAACTCCCTTCCTTGCAACGTAACCTTCAAACTAGTAGCTGAAAAATAAAACGAAAACAATCAAAACGTCGTTAAAATAATACCAGACTGAATCCAGAAGCCAAAAACAAGTCCCGGTTACAATGCAAACAGTAAACAGATGATGGTTTCCTAGTCGCAGCAAAACATTGCTCTTAGTTAATAAAAGAAGTACATTGTCAGTAAATATGGCCTCAAAACCAGTCAGCCAAAAACACATCTACTTTTGAGCTATGCCGATTACCACGGAAATAATATTGCGAGGTCTACCTCGGATCCACCGGTCGGGTAGGGTTGGTGCAGATCGTATCCATACGATTGTTGCCGAAGATGAAACTTCCAAACATTCATAAAAATGATGCAAGGGACCGTAAACGAAAATGCTGCTGGGATACGTAGGATCTGTAAATTAAAGATCTGATCAGCCAAAAATAGAAACATAACAATGAAGCAAGGCTGATTACTACGTAGAAAGCTTAACGGTGCAACGACATGATAGAGTCCAAACCTGAAAGCTAAGAACTGCAACCGTGGAGAGCTGTTTCGACCACGGTTTTGTCAAGGCGGAAGAAGCTTGTCCTACATTGGTAATAGTTTTGTACTTAGAGTGCAGATTCCACCAGCCGTGAGGTATACACAAGACAGAAGCCACAGATGGTGATGATGATGATGACGACGACGACGACGACGACGACAATGATGATGTTGATGATGATGATGATAATTATAATAATTATAATAATTATAATAACAATAATAAGTTCCAACTTGGACAGAACTTTAGTCCCTAGGTTCATGATTTGGACCCTGCCCTTGTGGTAGAATTGTAGAAATACCCATCATGAACTGAACAATTTCTATAGTAATAGTGAATAATAATAGTAATGATAGTAAGGTCATAAAACTTATAATAATAATAATAAAATGATAATAATAAGTAATAACAATAAATAGGCTCTTAAAAACGCATTATAAATGAAAATCGGCTTCTAAAAATGCTCTCCTGTGCGTGTGCGCAAGAATGTGGGGAGAGGGAAAACTACTGAATTGAAAACCACGGACGCACGCTACGCAGGGCGCGGCATTTTTTTGTCTCAAAAAATAACCTTGTTTTGGGTTCAGCGGAAATAGTGCGAAAGAACATCAATAAAACTGATCTTCATGACGCACACTGGCTATTTGTACCATGTTGTTTCGTCAGTTTTGTGACCTCAATTTTACAGATTATCGATTATAGATAGGCGAGTCGCCTCCGGCCGAAAACCTCAAACTGACCTGTACCTATACTGTCAGGCTACATGGCACATCGCCTCATCACAAGTGTCCACGATCGTTGTCCGGTACACAGCCCCTACGCCAGATTATCGATTCAACTAAGGCTGTGAATGTCCGACTAAATGTGCAACCAGTTAATGCTTTAATTATTCAAATGCTAAATTGTTGCAAGGTTTTAAAAGTGCATTTTGAGTAGCTGCACAAGTGTTTCTTGACCTCCTGTGTAGAGCGCACTTTTCTGATATAGTGTATTGTTGTCATAAGTTCTTTTCATAAATCACGGCCAGAAGTTAGGCTGTTAAGACTAGCATGAAAAGAACGGAAGCCTGCCAACTTCTTAGAACAGTAATTGTCTTTTCGAGAAACAATGATCCCTGGCAAGGAGATTTAAAGAGGAAACCAAACACGAAAATATGCGTGAGTTTGATTTTGATAGCCACCCCATTAGCCACAATATCTCGGCGTACTTTGGAACGGAAGGCGTTATCAAAGTTCAATATTTCCGACTCTGCAGACAATGTGCTGTGCGATGAAGCGTCACAAATGACTTTTTTTTAAATGTCTATTGTTGTGTTCTTGAGTATCATTAGAATGTGTCGTTTATTCTTTTGTGCCCCTCACATGCGGCGTTGAAAAAACTATTCGCAAGTTTCACTGAAGTTTTTCCTCCAGAACAAGAATTTTTGGCCCTAAGTGAGCGCGAAAACTGACTAAATACCTGCCAGATAAAGATTTCATCGCACAATCGAAAATCACTTTCATGAAAAATCAGTTCTCAGTGATCGTGCTGGGGGTACATAATAAGGTGAAACTTTGCACGTAAACTGGTCATTGATCTAAGTGTTCGCTTCTTTTTGACCTTTTCTTTTCCTCTGCCTGAAAATTCAGCTTTAAAAGATGGTCCAAATAATTGAACGACGATTACAAGCGCCTTGTCATGAGATCTTTCACGTTCTTCTTACAGTGTTAGCGTTACAATAGATGGCAGCTGCATCGAGTTCAGTTTTATGCAAATCTCTCTTTTTTTATTATTCTAATTCGACTGTTACAAGACGTACTTACGCAAATTTACATCTGTAAATAGTTTTTTCTCTTTGTCACGCACACGCTAACCAAGTGAAATAAATTTTTTCAAGCGTATTCTCTTCTTCATATCGTCTTATTTCAAGGCTATAAAAAATACTGTCTTTAAATTAAGTGATTTTTTTTCTGTACTGTATTTACATTGCGACAACTCTTGCCCGCTTTTCATTGCAGAAGAAAAACACAAGCTTCCACAGATATCTATAATTCGTTGTGTTTTAATCTAAGCGATATTTGAATATTGCAAACAGAGTCACTATTGTCCCTTCTGTGGTTTTGTCTGTGAATATTATTTTAGAGATTTGAAAAATTTATTTTCAAAACTGGTCACAGAACTCAGTGTCTCATTTCACTGTTTTTGGCTTGGAAAAAAATATCCTGCTTCCAATACAGAATAAAGTCTCGGCAGTTAGAGCTGAACAGTCCTGCTGTCGTCCAGTTGCCTTATATTTTTCAATATAAATATTCTTCTTTCTATTTACAAGCGTTTCGTCCGCGACCAAATATGCGGAGGTCATTTTGTGGTATTCACGAGACTTCTAACGACGATCGTGACATGTCAAGCATGCATGGGCCATGGTTTCGATCCATGAACAGGGGACGAATATTGCTGTTGAATGCGGTAAGCTTGTATCCTCCCGTACTGCGACGCAACGTAGTTCTTCTGCTGTTGCTTTCTTCTGAAGAAAAGCGTGCGAAGGTCCGGCAAATCTTGTAACGTGTTCAACTGCATTTCAACTATGAGTCTTGCCAATGCTCCTTCGTCAACACGGTCCATTGAGTCAAAAAATTCTTTCCCCAAGGGTGCACAGCTCTCTCGAGTGTATTCAGGCATCTGAGGAAAGCAACGAAAAAGTCGATCAGTATGATAAATTTCAAATCAAAAATGAAATCATCAACATTGAATAGAAGGTTGGTCAATTGTTCTCGAATGGGCTCGATGCAGTACCGCGCACATGCTCTCCGTTCATAAGCTCGATTGCGCTAATGCTTGTTTTTCGATCCCGCATAATCTACAACTCAAACCGTCGAAAAAGATTTCGAACTAAAGGTACACGGAAGGCAATGTTCACCTCTGTCGAATCTTTCTTGGAGTTCTTCGCCTCTTTGCGTGTCAAGTTAGCAAACTTCTTTCTCAAAGCTCAACCCTTGTTGACCACAGACTGCGACTGACTGAAATGTCCGTTGAAGTCGAAAACGTAAAATAATGTTTGCATTACACCCTTGAGTAACTATTTACGGTAACCACCGCTGAGAACAACAGCTGAATTCATCTCCACACAATTGATATTGCCCGATCTTTTGTGTCGTCATCGCTAGTGACGTCATATCACCGCGCCGCCATCTTGTATTACGCACTCAGCATTAGTCGCAGGACGTGGGACGCGCAGAGCATAAAAAAAGAACAATTTCGTCATCGACCCAAAAAAGTGTTTTTTCCTTAGTTACAAAACAGAACATAAAACATTATATAATGCTGCGTAGTTTAGCAAGAACGCAGTTTGAGATAAGTAAGATATGCTTGTAACGCAGAAGACATGACCTTTATCATCATTTTTGTCATCATAGTCTTATAGGGCATATAATAACCAAGATATGATCGTGTTATGATAAGTTAGCGACGCTCACGCGATGTGATCGATCGCGCGAGAAGTCCAAAGTTTGGGTGTGTCGAAATTCTTCATGGGCTCTTTCGGAATGACCAAATCCTGTTTATAAGTGTCAGTTTTACCCCATGTTTTGAATTCCACAGAGGTTGTAGCTGTTTTACGAGCAAAAGAAAGTAATTAAAACTGAGTGGCAATTCCTTAAATGGTGTACAATGTTTAAAATATCGGTGGACATTTGTCTACTACTATAAAGCGTATATGCTGCAATTTCTTCGCACGAAAAAGTTCGCTAGTTCAAGCAACAGCCTTTACTAAACGGAAACAACATATTACTCATATCACAGCTATAAAATTCCTTATCGACTTCCTCAAAGGCCAGCTAGGTACTTGCCTATCGCGTAATCATATTAATTCCGGAGCGAAATTAGGACAAATATTTATAAGGATAGTTCTTCATCTGCGTTTTTTAATGATTAAACTATTGTTCTTTCCAGAACTATGACAAAGTATTAAAAAATATCACGAAAACGTGACAAGGCTATCGATAACTAATTTTATACTCTATTTTATAAAAATTAAGTCCATTAAGTTTTTTTTTTTTTTTTTTTTTTTTATATACTGACATATTCCCTTTGTTAGTCGGACAAAAACAATTTTGATTCGACCGATCGATATTGGTAACAAAATATGTGTCAGCTGGTGAATGGAAAAACAGTCCTGCTTTCGATTTCTAGAACAGGCCGGAAGTCGTGTCAAGGTTATTCTTCACCCCCGGATTGATCCAGCAGCTGAGCTCATTACATGTCAAGCTGACACTCGATCAAACCTCAAATTATTTACTAATTTACAAATGTAAAATGACTGTTAATTTACTTTTTCATCTCCACGGTTGATATTGCGCTAAGGGTTTCAACAACACCGTTTCTACAGAACTTTTTCACTCCCCGCATCTATGTTTATGCTGTGGTTATAATTTTCATCCACAGTGACGCAAATGAATCATTGCGGCGGAAGGTGCAATGTTATTTGATTTAGCTTTAGCTTCTCTGACTTCTCTGCCCAAGGCTGCCCAATTTTGTTGCCACAACTGACGAACAGGAAATTCGGCACTTTCAGATTCATTATTTTAATGAATGGTAAAAAGGCCTTGATCTCACACTTTTGTGAATTACTTTTAAAGATTTCCGTTTGATTTTTGATATGAAAGCATTGTGGTTGAAGTAATAATTCAAAACATAGAAATGTCGATGTCTCCGTGGTATTTAAAAGAACGCCCCACCCACCCCTCCTGTGTTGCATGATGTGCACTTCACTAGGCCGCTGTGATTGATCTCCAACTTCTCTTAACATCTTTATAACAAATTCAAATAAGCTAGTCACGGGATTAGAAAAAAGTGATCGTCTGAGCAAGATCTGCTGATCGAGAGCACAATTCTCTCGAGTAAATTACCAAAAGGTGGCTCGAAATACAAGGAGATTATAATAAAATTGATTGGACCCCTAAGGGAGGTACCCAAGTCACGCTTCGCTTCATAACGCTTGATTGTGCAATGCATGTTTATCTCTGAATATTAGCACCTCTGCGGCATTTGCCTTTAGCCTAAATTGAACTAGTTTAAACAAAGGAATTTTTGGCAATCAAAATATGAGCAAATATCTGCCTAGATCGCCGGATCTCAAACGACGTGCTGTTAAACTGATTTTTTTACCTGCAATTAAGAATAGGTAGCTTTAACTGTTGGTTGAAGGGCACTTATCTAACTATAACATCAGCAAAATAGTTTTATAGTTAACACATCCTTTGCCCTCCCATTCAGCTCGCAGCTGACGAGAATTACGCAATCAGGCAGCAACATACATTTTGGCCCCTCAAAAGTACGCATCTGAGAAAATGCTGTAGTCAAGCTCACCCTTGAACTAAATTTGTCGTTACAAACCTTGTTCAGCTGTTACTGTGAAAAATATAACCAGTTTGCTTGCCAATCCTTGAACTTCTTAATACGTCTTTCCCTCAACAAGCTTTTCCTGCCCTTGTCACGAGATTATAATGCAGATCATTATAAACACTGTATTATGAACTCGTGCATTGGGGCGTGTCATTAACGCATGATTGTCACGGAACGCTCTGCTTTCGGTTCTCGAATGTATTTTGTTCTTTCCGTCGTAACAAGTAACCCTATCATCAAGACTAGTACTGAGGGGAGGACCCTGCATTTAGAACTTGCCGCGTTCTTTGTAACTATACTAGGAAAAATCTTTTTTTATTATTCATTAAGACATTTTTGTCGCACAAAGAAGTCAATGACGGAAAGCTCTCTTATTCAATGTTCGTATTTTCAGAATACCCCCCCCCCCCCCCCCCCACCACAAAAAAAAAAAAAAAGGGAAAAGTTTTTTTTTTATTTTTTTTTTTTTTAAAAACCCCCCCCCCCCCCCCCACCACGAAAATTGAAAAATTCGCTATCTCAGGCCACCTTCAGTTCAGCTAGGCACGCCAGCTTTTGCAAACAACTTTTGACCAACGTTGATTACTAACTCGTCATGAAATTTTCACCTGCAATTAGTTTGTGATTACAGAAACTATAAATCTATAACTTGCTATTAAAGCTCCCAGACTTTTAACGCTTATTATAAACAAAATCGTGGCTAAAGGCAATAAACGTACCTGCCAAGATGGGCTGACAATCGACGAGTTTTCCATAATGAAGTATGTTTGCTCCATTAGCTTTAGAACCTCTCTGGCATGCAGAAAAATGTCGTAACTGTTTATTGCTTTGGTCGGTCTTTCTCAAGACAATTTTACTAAATAACTTTCAGCGCCGGCTTAAATACGGGGCAACGCCAACATTTCCCGGTTTGAAATCCCCGTTTCCTGTTTAGAGTCAGGTCACGATTCTCAGGTCACGATTTAGGTTGATTTTGTTTAAAATATCTTTGTATATTTACCTTTCGTCGTTCCACCGATTCTTTTAAGTCATAGTTATTGGTGGTTTTCGTAATTTAGAGCCTAAATTCCTAACTATCTTTTTGCTTTTCCGAAATCACCCGTAATCGCTGTCGTTGTGAAATCATAAAATTTATTTCCGGTTCCTCCCGACTGACAAATGTACTTGCGTAAGTTCTGTACTTGTATTCGCTCAGTGCGCTTGTCATGTATCGTGATGTGTGGTTAACATTTGCATAATATAGAACTGCCTTCTTTGGACAATCGTTGTAAGTTTTGTTTTCTTTTCCACATCAGGTTTTTAACCATCACGAGGATTTCAAATGATTTCTTGAAAATTCACTGAATGTCAGTAGTCAGTGTCATATTGTCGCGCGCCGATTTCACATGTCCAGACAAATCCGTTCTGCACGGAGCTGCTTTGTTTGCTTTTTTTTGTCTCTTAGATGTTTTCAGTGCATGCCTCTTGACTTCATTAAGTGACGAAAAAGGAGTAAAATTCATTAAAATAATACTATAGGCATTAGCACCTTTTGTTTACAAGTTCGTCATTTACGCGTCAACTCGTGGCCTGTCACGTAACAAAGTAGTCCTCTGCGCGTGTTACACTTCCGGTCTTATCGTACTTTATGTTTTAGATCTGACAGATAGGTTTAAGATTTGCGTTATAAGCTTGAAAGAAGCTTATTATTGAGGTTTTGGTCCCTTTTATAAACACACTGTATGTGGTTAGTCTTTAAAATTAGACAATCAAGAAAAATCTTCGTACTTACGGATTTAAAAGTTGCGTAATCGGATTACTATAAAAGAGTCACGCAATTGAGTTTGATGGCTCTTGGTTTGATGCATTCTTTCATAAAGCGTTTTTTTTATTTTTTTGCAAATCAGTGAAGGAAATGATCTATCACTTTTAACACCCGTATTCTTGAAAATGTTTCCTTCATCCTGCAGAAAAATTAATTCTTAAGACACAAATTAGAGAACGTGCTTCTTCGAAATAGGTGGAATTTATTTGCGATATACAGTTGCCACTCCTGGGGCCACACCAGACAGGGCGGAACTTCTGCGCGCATTTTATTATTTTCATTTTCGATCTTTCAGTAGTCGAATGACAGGTGCAAGGACTAGTTGTCATTAGGTTTTATTTGGTTCGAGAACTGTCCAAAGCAAAATAATGTAAAAGCGTTAAACTCTATCACGCGCCAGTAATTCTGAAAATAAATCATGATATAAAATGTACTGTCATGGCTTGCTTGTGATAGACCACCGTTCGTGATTAGAATTAACAAGAATTACAAGAATGATGAAATTGTAATTTCTGCAGAATAAATACAATGTTGAGTAAACATTTGAAGACAGTAAAGTGAACCGCGAAATTTGCAGTGGGAAATAAAAGTTAATCTATTAGCAAATTATCAAAACTAGCATGGATCATTATGTGTGGCTACCGTTTAGGAGAATTTTGCTCCCCAGATGTTACCATAATAAGTGACAAAGCTGGCGCGTCGAACTACGTGCCATGACGTTGGTTTGTTTGTTGGTCACGCAATCTTTGCACGTTTGTACTAATCAAAAATGCGTCCGAATCCGAGATAATCAGAAAACGCCTTTCGTAAACGGTTTAGTATTTTTTTCATGTCTTTTGCTCGGGAGAATTCAGAAGCGCAAACTGTCAACTGGAAATGAAAACATGTGTGTCTTGGCTCGAGCTGTCTAGAAGGGCTATTTAGGCTTACCGTATTGTTGATAGCTGAACAAATGCTCAAAAATATTACTTGACAAATCATTGCTTGACCTCAAACCCCCTGGCTTCCTAAACAAACGTCGAAAGATTGCACTACGATCCAAATAGCGTCCGCGTCACGTGCTCCGGGTCATAAGCCCGTCGAACCACAAAACTAAAGTAGCCTGGAGAGTAGGTAGGTAGCTTATCAGCCCACCCCCTCCCCCTGCTGAAAATGCCCTGGTCATGCCACCCTGGTCACGCTTTCTAGACCATTTGCAGCCGACGTCGCCTTGTTCATAATAAAATTGCTTGCCAGAACTTATCCGAGCCACGAGGAGTCCTCATCGCTGACTGATTTCCGTTTCGTAAACGGTCGATGCCATCATTGGTAACCAAGCCTTTCAGAATGGACGATGCCATATCTGATTTAGTTTAGGCCTGGGGAAGGTAGAATTGACGGTGTAAAACGCACTCACCAAATGCTTATTTGTTCATATTCACACTGGTTTGCTTGCGGTTAACTTTTATTTGATGATTGGGGTAACTCTATCACTAATATTCAAGAAAGTCACGTTTCAGTATAATTAAATTCTGACGAGATTTGGCGGATCAACCTGGTAGCGTAGTGGTATGAGAGGGATGTTAGGAGACAGATGGTCCGGGTTCGTTACTTACAAATATTCTTTTCTTTAATTTAGTAGAGAAAAATTCGCGAGTGTTGCGAAAATGGAATCGACCGTTTACGAAATGGATAACTGCGTCACTCATAAAAAGGCGATGAAGGGCTGTGTGTGCCCCAAAGAGTATGGTTTTTCAGCCGTTTTTGGTCATAAACTAGGGTATCGATTCTCGACATTTTGGTCTCAAATAGGGTATATTATTGTACTCTAGTCTTGACTGAGTATGTTTTTTAGAAGAAGCTACTTTTTCATCATTACCGATGAGACCATCAACAAACATTTTTCACAAATTATGTTTACGGTAACTGTGTCATGTCATAAATAGGGTATCGATTTGTCGGTCAGCAGGTCATAAATAGCGTAGACGACCTAGGGAAATCGCAAATTTTTGTCATAAATAGGGTAAGGGTCTCTGGAAAGCGGACCGCACACCCCCACACAATTTTTCTGGGAGTACCTACCCCACCCCCCCCCCCCCCCCAAACAAACACCCACCCCCACCCCCCACACCCACCCCCCCACCAACCCACCACACCAACACCCCACACACAAACACCCAACACCACAA
>Ga0126339_10004488_pt1 | contig 10320 bp, 4 predicted proteins | sample OrbTmetagenome_2_FD_92532 | JGI IMG/M metagenome (GOLD analysis project Ga0126339, IMG submission 92532) | Coral microbial communities from Petempiche,Puerto Morelos, Mexico - Orbicella T R C metagenome | ecosystem: Host-associated > Invertebrates > Cnidaria > Coral | place: Petempiche,Puerto...
CGCAGTGTTAGGAAGGTCAGTTTTAGAACAGTGTTGTGTGTTGTTTCCGTTTTCTTGTTTGTCGATACCATAATAATGTAATGGTAGTAGTGTGTAATAATGGTTTGGCACGATCATGTGTTCATAACATCGGACTGAAAGCTACGCTATTCGTTCGTTAAAAGTCCTTAGATGTAAACCGTTAGACAAACGTTAAACTTCCTTAGATGTAGACGTTAGGATAAAACGTTAGAATGCTGTGAAGGCCGTTAACTATCCGTTAGCTAAACGGATGAGCGTTAAGGTACGTTCTCCCGTTCACGGTCACATACTATGACTCAATGACTCAATGACTCAATGACTGAGTAACTAAACGACTTACTGAGTGACTGACTGAATGACTGAGTGATTCGCTGATTGACTGATCAACTGATTGACTGACTAATGTTTTCTTTGATTGGTCGATCAATCGATCGATCGAATGACGGATTGATTGATTGATTGATTGATTGATTGATTGATTGATTATCTCAATTGTTTATTCATTTTTCTCTCATCAGTCTTTCGAATACCACACCTGAAGTATCTAAGAAGTCAAAGGACATGGGTGGCGAAAAGTACGTGTTGCCATGGTAGCATAGCTATTTGGAAAGCACATTTGCTTCTTCAATAAAATGTACTCGCCGGTAGAAAATAAAGCTTGAGTGAATTACGCACCCATTGTGTTTGCTTTAATATGTTAATTATTGCTTTTACACTTGGTAATGAGTAGACAAAGATAGCTAACCATTCTGCATAGTTTAACAGCAATTTTACATTCATTTTCAACAGCTATGTTTTCTTATGAATTAATAAGATTTCTCTCGATATTGGAATTCTTCCTAGCAACCGGTTAAATCAAAAACTGACGACAAATTATAACTCCTAAGCTTAGTTGTTGAATTTTCGTAATATGCCTATTGAAAATTCCTCCCATTTCCTATAAACCTCCCAACCCTGGTACAAGCTCATCTAGGGAATCATATTCGGGAGATAAGCCCCCTCCGGATATCAGCCCACCCCAATCTTTATTTTTTCAAATTAATAATAAGCTTGAAAAAAAATTCCTGAATTCTAATTGGCGAAAAAAAGAGTACACGGCTTCTTGTATCGTTAGAGTAGAAAAGTGTAATGCAAGTGCAAATTACAACGAAGATTTCCCAAGGTGTCCAAAGTTTATCCGGGGCCTTCCGAAGTTAGCCGAAGATAATCTGGAGAATTCCGAACACTTCACGCTCAGTTTCAAACACTATTTTCAATCCATGCTGTGCACAGCCTCCTCCCGGATTTAAGCTCCCCCGGCCTTGATATTTCTCAGGATTTATACAACTCCAAGGCTTTTAACAAGCATTTTTGAAACGATATAGCTGTCTTTCTGTTTTAGGAATATGATTTATAAAATAACTGAACTACTACGCGCGCTCTCACTGGTCGATAGATGTGTTTAAATGAGAGGATGTAAACAGAGTTGTAAACACGGTTGTGACGTTTTAGATACGCGCGTATTTTTGAGAATTATTTTATAAAAGAAATAGAGCACTCTTTCCAAGTTTATATAGCCTCATCTTAACACCCGGGGACTGGGAGAATTCTTGAAAGTTACGCAAAACCGAGACATAGTCGAATTCTCTCAACCCTCCTCGTGTTTAGATGAGACTATTTAAACACGGAAAAAGTGCTCTATCACTTAATTGTCGAACGAAATCATCAAATTAATAACAAGAAACCCTTCAGTTTTCATCACTTCTACACAGGAAAAGTGCCAACTGCAACTGAAGAAGCAGTTAAGCGAGGTGAAGAACAAGAGAGGATAATGATAATAATAAACCTGGGAAAGAGAAAACAATTTTTAAACCTTCAGAAAGGTTTTGTGGCATTTTCATTTTCCAGTTAAATTTTAAGGTGTCATGTCAGTTGCGTTGTCGCGATACATTGTTGCATTGAAAGCTGAACTGAATTGTATATTGTAAGTTGAACTGAAAGGTTGTTGTTCTCATCTCTTGAACACCTGCATGTATTGCCAATTGTAGCCTGCATTGCAGGCGTAAGCGGGGAAGGAGTTGGAGAGGCAAAAAAAAAAAAAAACCCTGAAGACGGGAAAGAAACGCTTCTTCCTCTCTCCCAGTCCCCCTTCTTTCGATTCCTCAAAAACGTTTTTTTTTTTTTTTAAGTTCATTTTATACAGCGTAACTGCATTCCTCCGCAGACGAGTCCTCGTGGCAAGTAGCTGTTGAGTAATCCCAGAAACATAGTCGCCTGGCTTTTTGAACTCAAATGAGTGGCACACTTAACGGGAGGGAAAATCAGTGTTGACCACTTAAGGACTCCATATTTCCCGACCGGGTTTACTGGTAACGAGCAATTGACTGATGCCAGACCTTACTCGACCAACCATCATTCTGTCGAAGATGGCGGACCGTGGAGTCGGAAGTGATCTGTTGTCAGAGATACAGAATACTTTCAACAGTACGAAAAATCTGTTAGTTCAGAACGTTGGAACTCAATATGATCCTCTTGAAGTGTGCCTGGATAGAAAAGTCGCAGAGACAGTGAACCACGTTTACAAACACAAGGTATGAAATTTACATTTGCAGTATCATTTGCGTGATAATGGAACATTTAATTAAGTTGCGTACATTTTTCAATATTAAACATAACAATTTATGGATTTAATGGTCTTATGGCAATTTCAATGCATCGTCCTTTAATTTTATGCCTTAACCCGTTATGTTTCACTGACGCGTTCAATTAATAATACATGTACATCTGTAGTGGCACCTGAAGGATCATATCTGTCGATTGAAGTCCAATAAAGTCCATACATGAATAAGCATCGACTACTTTACAATTTACTCGAATCGAAAAAATCGATATAAGCCTGAAATTTATCCATTATTTATATAATAAACCCCAGTCAAGTTCAGTACCAGTTTTTGACAAAAATATCATTATTTGTCTCGTTTCAACTTAGGCTTAATTAGCTTCAGTATTTCTAAATATACCGGTATTCTTTTAGTTAGAAAAAAAAAAATCGAAGCTACCCAGTACATGCACATACACTGTAACCTTCCTTGATTCATATAAATGATATATTTTGACTTTTCATTGATTGAACTCAATTTAATTCAACATGTAAATGTAATATTTATTTAACTCTGTGAAGAAAACAATTCTAGACATGGATGTTATTAGGAATTCTGGGATACATGAATGTTTGTCACATGAATAACTGTGCACTTCTCATCTGTCTTTCTCAAGATGGAATCAGTCACAGGGTTATATATTGATATCATTTGACTATCAGTTGTAACCTTACATTCATGAATGAACTGTCATGAAAAGACTGACCTGAAGGGGGCATTCTCTCAAAAACTAACATCTAAGACCAAAGACCTAAGGCCACTCTGCATCTCAAAGACTAAAAGACCTAAGATCCCCTCTGAATCTCAAAAATTAAGACCCAAGACAACCCTCCTCAAATCTCAAAAAAAAAAAAAATCCTAAGATTCCCTTCCACATCTCAAAAACTAACCCCAAAGATCTCCTTCAAATCTAAAAAACTATAACACCTGAGTTTGCTTTCATTTGAAACTTTCTATCAACAGCAATCATGTGTAATTTTTGTGGCCCAAAATTGTTTACTTTTGAGGTTTACAGTTGGTCTTAGATCTTAGGTCTTGGGTCTTAGGTCTTAGGTATTAGTTTTTTGTATAATTTCAGAGGGGGTCTTAGGTCTTTTTGAGGTTCAGAGCTGGTCTTGGGTTTGGGGGTTAGGGGGGTGGGGGGGGGGGTCATAGGTGTTAGTCTTAGATCTTCTCAGGTCTTTGGTCTCAGTGTTTGAGGAACTCAGCCCTGAGAGGTGTTGAATTCAATGTTATACATGCACATGAATGTTACTGTTGCTTTGCATTCCAAAACTGCCCCACATTAATGAACATTTAAAAACACATTTAACTTTATATTAAAATACTGAAAATACTCTCTCAGGTTAATGAAGTTAAACCCATTACAAACCAAAAAGCATCTGGAAGGTGTTGGATTTTTGCATTTTTGAATGCTATTCGTCAGAAGTTTGTCCAGCATTTCAACTTGGAAGACTTTGAATTTAGCCAGCAGTTTCTCTACTTCTGGGACAGAATTGAAAGGGCATATTTTTTCATAAATACTTATGAAGAACTTGCAAGGAAAGGAGAAGCACCAGATGGACGTTTAATGATGTTTCTTCTGTCCAATCCATTGAATGATGGTGGCCAATGGGACATGCTTATTAACCTTGTGGAAAAATATGGCTTGGTACCCAAGGCAGTTTGGCCTGAAGCATTCACTTCTGGAAGGTCAATGAGATTGAGAAAGATTATGAATTATAAGGTACATAATTATACATTTACTGTTGCACTTCTTAGGTTTGTAATTTGCTTTTAAACTGACAGTAGACAGGCCTGTAAACTTTTACTAATTACATAAGATAATGATGAACACATTATTTGTTAGTAATAACTTTAAATTTTCAGAACTGTCTCTGGATAAATTTTTATTCAAGAGGCTTTTTACATGTAGGTGTGCTTATAATTTTCAGGTGGGAGTTTGGAGTTTCACTGACTGCCTCACCAAGTAACTGACTGACTATCTGACTGACGGACTCACTCACTCACTGACTCACTGACTCACTGACTGACAACTGACTGACTGACTGACTCGCTGACTAGCCGACTAGCCAACTAACCTACTCACACACTGACTGACTGACTGACTGACTGACCGTCCGACTGACTGACTGGTTGATTATTGCTTGATTGATTGATTGATTTTATTTGGGAGAGTTTCTTGTTAAACAAAAAAAACAAACAAACAAACAAACAAAAAGGCCAAAATCGTGTCATATGCAGTATTGTGCCACTGTTTTGAGTGTTACTGCTGATTACGTTTAATAGCGCAGCATCTTGTTGAAGATTACATTTTACACTTCTGTCGTTAATTTTATTTTCCTACTCCTTACAGCTACGAGAATATGCTATGCAGCTGAAGGAACTAGTGGACAAGAAATGCAGTGACAAGGACATGAGAGAAGCAAAGAAGAAGATGATGACTGAGGTGAACCAAAGATTACAGGAAGTGTGTTTGTACTGTCTTTAGTCTTAAACTTACCACAGTGACTGTTTAATAATATTGTTCTTTTTTCAGGTATACAGAATAACAAGCATTTGTCTTGGCACTCCACCCAAATCATTTGACTGGGAATATTCTGACAAAAGTAAACAATATTGCAAGTTGTCAGATTTAACTCCACTGCAGTTCTACAATGAACATGTCAAACCAGTTTACAACCCACTAGACAAGGTACATTTACTAGTTAGAATGCATGGGGTTCATTTAGTGTAATTCCTCTTTAGTTAGATCAAATAAATTTATGTCATTATAGGAGCCATTTGTTTACATACAGAATTTGTTTATATCGAGTCACTTGCATACAGATTTCATTATTAGGTTGCTATTAGAAACTAGTTAAGATCTACTCTGTTTCCATAAAATTCAAAGGAAAGCTAGAACCCACTGAAAGACAGCAGTTCTCCCGGTTATGCTGCAAAATGTAATACTAACACAAAATGTAACAACAATTGCCACAAAAGATATAATTTATAAATTTGATAGTGAATCCTGAAAGCAGCAACCCTTGAATCAAAAATCCTGCTTATCCATGGCTGTTTTTGCAGATATGCCTGGTGAATGACCCACGCAATCCTTACAACAAACTGCTCACTGTGGAGTACCTCAGTAACATGGTCAATGGAAGACTCGTTTTGTACAATAATCAACCAGTAGAAGTTCTCAAGAAGCTTGCAGCAGCATCTCTTAAAGACAATGAGGTAAAAACTAGTGAATATAAACCTTCTTCTGGAAGGAGAATTATCCTGATGACATAATACCATTGTCGGCTTCGGCTCCTGGCGAGTCTTTCTAAACTGGATTGGTTCGAATGGGGAGGCCTGGCAAAGGATTTTCCTCCAGGTAGGGGGTTCTAAAGGCATTGCGCCAACAACCCCATCTTCTAACAGCTGTCTAAAATAATAATATTATTTGTGCATTGCAACCTTCTTCAGGGACTGTTGCATCACTGATCACGCATGACTTTTGGTGACAATTATGCCAGAATAGTGGCTGGCTGTTTTCGAGCCTATTGGCCCATCTTGCTGATGCTTATCATTCGTTTACTTACCATGAAGTGACTCAGAGTAGTTTTAGTCCCCCTGGATGGCGTGCCAGTCCATCACATGGTTATCCCCTATTATTGAATTTGCCAGTACCCTTGATCTGGAGTCCACTGCACCAACCATTAAGTCACTGCCCCACACATAATAGTGGTAAGAAGAAGAAATTAAATTATAAAGAATTCAGTCCATGTAGTTGACATTGTATTGAACTATGGACATTGCCACAAAAAATGAAGTCATGTTACCTTTGTTACCAGCATTTTCTCACATTGTTTCCATGTTGTTTTGAACTGCAGGCAGTTTGGTTTGGTTGTGATGTTGGCCAACACTTTGAAAGGAAAAGAGGAGCACTTCATCTTGACATGTGAGTCCATAATAATGTTATTATAATTATTATTAACTTCATAGAGGATATTACAAAGGGGTGCAAAGATAAAAGAACATTACATGGGTGTGCATAGATATAGAATTTCTCCTCAAGTGTTCAACTTGATATCTCATGAATGAGTGCAGCTAACGAGTGAGATATAAAGTTGAACATGAGAAGATAAACTCCATATCTACAAGAAACCATGTATTATTTTGTTTATTATATATTAAACAATCATACTAATGACAACATTTTTGATGATTTTCTGAAAATTTTGGAGCACGTTCCGAGGATTTCCAAAGATTCTTCAAAAGTTGACTGAATGACAGACAAACATTTTTCCAAAGAATACCGAAGATTTCTGAAGATAACCGGTGATTGCTGAAGATTGCCGAGGAAGATCTGATGATGTTTCGATCATACAGGAACACATTCAACCATGATCTTTTGACTTAAAATAGGATGTTATTTTCATGTGTGAAGATATCATATTTCCACATGAAAGCTCGCCTAGTATTTCATTCATTTGGTGTTTATAAAATATATAATACATGAATTATTTTCAAGTGGTAAGAACAATATTTTATGAACAAGTGCAGTGAGTGAGCAGAATATTGATCAATTTTAGCACAAGAATATAAAATTCATGTCTTGAAGCTAAGTACTGTACCGTGTTATTTTCTTTTCATAGTATAGACTAACTGACTGTTTGTACAAACAATCATGAAAGTTAGAAATGACATCATCAATAGAAAATATGATAATTATGCCACTCGGGTCTGGATGTAAATTCGTATGAATTTCCCAAGAGGTGTATTTTTCAGTAAAACAATTGAGTCCATAAAAGATGTAGTCGTAAGCCTTCCAATGTCAGTGATGATCAAGTGTAAAGAGAACTGGTGAGAATTTGGTAAAGAACAGATAGCAGATGGCCACAAAATAATGTAACTAAATTTCTTTAATATTCAAACCGATTTCCCCTAGTTTTGTTCGAAGAAATGTGGAGACTACTAAAGAGAACCTGTATATTGATATGCATGTATATAGGCCTAAGGTTTGACTAAATGACCCACTACTTACAATAATCACTTTTTTATTTACTACACAGTCATAACTATGAACTGGTATTTGGAGTATCCATGTTGACCTTGGACAAAGCTCAACGACTGCTGTATGGTGACTCACTAATGACTCATGCAATGGTGTTCACTGGATTTTCCTGGGAGGTGAGCAAACGACTACACAGAAACGAGTTAAAATAATATACTCTCTATCATCGTAGGCCTGTAATGTATGCAGAGAGCTAGAATATAATAAAGCTCTATGCATGCACTGCAGGCCTATGGTGATAGAGCTGTTTAAAAGTGAGAAACTTCAAAAACTCTTAATAATTTTTGGTTATTTATAGAATTAGAAGGATTTGCCAAACTTGAAAAACTTATTAACTGATAGAGTCAGAAAAGATTTTTTAATAAGGTCTTTAAGAAATTTAGGTGTAAAAAATGATAATTAAAAACAGATTTCCGAAATTGTAAAAATAAAAAAGGCAAGAAAGAAATGCTCATCTAAATAATTAGCAGAAAGAGTACCACTTAGGATTGAAGAATAATAGAATATAAGATGTGGAATCCCTTCAGAAGCCTTACTCTGTTTTGTGAGTAAACATAGAAAGGACAAAAGCCTCAAAAATTTCCATTCCTTTGTCTTGTTTTTATCTGTAGGAAGACGCAACACCAAGTAAAACTATTGGTGACACTGACACTCCAAAGCCAGCGGAGGACAACGCCATACAGCCGGAAGTCAAGACCACCAAATGGCGTGTGGAGAATTCCTGGGGCGAGGAGAAGGACAAGCCAGGTTACCTGATGATGACGGACAGCTGGTTCACAGAATTTGTTTATGAAGTTGTTGTGGACAAGAAATATGTCCCTGCTGATGTAATGGCCGTCCTGGAGCAGGAACCAAAAGTGCTACCAGCCTGGGACCCCATGGGGTCACTGGCGTGTATTTTGTGCGAGAAAGGGGACCATCAAGCCCAGTTGTGATCTATTAGTATTTTGAAATATTATAATTCCTATTTTTATGTAGCCTAAAATAAAAGGGGGCAATGGTTTTTTTTATTCTTAAGGGTGTTCTACGAGTTTTCAATTTGTATCAACTAGTACTTATATATTCGCAAGCACCTGAGAGCACGAATGTTGTCATATCAGCATAATAGTACAAAAAAGTGAAAATCACTGAACGTACCAGAATTCAATCAATATTTTTCAAATTTGAATTGGGACGAGAAAAGGATCAAAACAGCTTTTTGATCCCTGTTTCAATGAAGAACAGTGTTGTGCGTGACATTTCGCGTGACGTTTTGTTGATTTTACTAGTTTAATATTACACTTTCCATCAAACATGATTACATTGATTGACATTGCAATTTGAGTAGCTTGATGTAGGAATCGTTTTCAGTAGTTTTACACGTATCGGAATGGATAGCTTCCAGTTTTAAAGGTTTTTTGCAGTCTAATTGGACTCTGAAATCCCGTCACGAAGTGAGTCAGTTTAAGTTGGTTTTTTTCTGTTTTCTAAGGCTTTGTTTCTTTAAGTTGTTTCCTTTGATTTCTGGTAGTGTAATTTCGGTAATCGACCGCATGTGATTAACAATTGTGTAATACAGCGTGGTTTACTCAGTGAAATCTGTTCGCGTTTCTTGGTTTATACGATGTATTAAGGCCCTTTATTTTTGGTTAGTTGCTATTGTTTAAGTGTATAATTTGTAATTTATTTATACGATTCACGGGAAATCAGAGTCAAGGGTATTTTTGGCAGTTTTCGTCCGACGGACCAATCCCTTGTCTGGAAAGTACGCTTAGACTGTCATATACACCTGTGACCCTTTTTGCTTATTTATTTTGTTTTTAATTTTGTGCAGATCAATTAAATGAAAAATAGTGTGATTTACAGGTTGTCATTCACTTGTCTCAAGTTTATCCGAACCTATCCACACATACACTGATTCCAATTGGACATTTTCTCTTAAAATCAGAAGCAAACGGAGAGAACAAGCGAGACCAAAATGGCCACGCGCTCAAATGATCTCTCGCACATACTTTCGCGTCACACTCAACGGACTAAATAACACGGGACTGGTGGTGGGCTATTTTGGTGTCAGAAGCACGATTTTCTTGCGATGTTTACGCTGGGCAGGTCTCAAATGGTTCGGTTCGAGAACGCTTCGTCTTCGTGTGCACCTGATTTGCTCACGTTGCTTCAATAGCGGACCGGTCTGGTGTGAACAGACCGTCCTAAAAGAAAAATCCCCGAGTTAACATACCAGGGACCCGTTTCTCGAAAGCCCCGGAAACTTTTCGGGCCCGCTAAGGCATTTTTAGTTAATCTGTATCTAAAAACAAAGAGGTGTATACGCCTGAAACTTCTTGTATGGAGGGAACCTCTGTTCATATTAAGAATATATGAATAAAACAGTGCTGTAATGATAAGGTTTGACCGTGAGCTTTTGCTTTGGCTTTCCGGGTGCGAAAGCTTTTCGGGACCTTCGAGAAACGAGCCCCAGGTGTGCATTTGTCAAAAATCCCCCTCCATATCTTTCTCTATTGTCCTTTCTATGTGAAACGTTTCCTGTCTATGTTCAACGAAGAGTGCCCCGGCTAACAAAAGTCCCGAAAAAGATTTTGCGGAGCTTCGGAATATTTTTGGGTCCGAATATTTCCG
>Ga0126339_10004489_pt1 | contig 10320 bp, 8 predicted proteins | sample OrbTmetagenome_2_FD_92532 | JGI IMG/M metagenome (GOLD analysis project Ga0126339, IMG submission 92532) | Coral microbial communities from Petempiche,Puerto Morelos, Mexico - Orbicella T R C metagenome | ecosystem: Host-associated > Invertebrates > Cnidaria > Coral | place: Petempiche,Puerto...
CCATCGAGTGAGATTTATAATCTTTGTAAACATTAGGGTGCTGAGACTGCGCAGTACGGACTAGAAATCATCTTTAAAATGTGATGTTATTGTAACTTATTTAACCTCGAGCTAAATGAATCAAATACCCACTCAACTACCCCTCCCTTAAATGCCACATTAAACCAGAATACCCCCCAGTCTCCTATTCTACAGTATAGATTAGATCTGCGTTCGTCAGGACTTTGAAAAGATGTTGAATACAGTCAATGTGATCTTGTCAGTTATTTTGATAAAAATTAGATCGGGAAATGCACAGACGAACCACAGGCGTGGAGTAGAACACAAACCTCTGGGAACGAGTTCATGTGACGCTCGATCAAATTAGCTGTTCAGACAATGTATTTCATTTTAACTCCATCGAACGCGATTTTGAATCGAGGTCAAATTTGCTAAGTATCCGCTTGAAACGGTAAAATGTGGAAAAATCGAAACATTTCTGCCTCAGTGCCACGTATTTTCGACAGTGTTCGATTTTCGTTCAGAAGCTTTGCGAAAACTAGACGCATAAAAATATTTATCCACAAGGTAAATATTAATCAATACAACCTGTAAGTCATAACAGAATTGTAGAGCTTACCATCGCAAAAAAAAAAAAAAAAGCAAATGTTTTCCCACGAATATTTATCTTTGCGAAGAAAGCCATCAGGGTGACCTGAAGTTACTAGATGGTGAAAACTTGAGTAGACCGACAAGGAATGTACATCAACTAGATTACCAGAAATTGAACTAATTTGGTCTCCTGAAAACTAAGCGTCGATAATTTAGAAGGCTTCTGAAGAAACCTGCAGAGCTACTGACTTTATATAAAAACAGAGCAAAACTCGATAGTTACGAATATGGGCGTTTATTTTTGCATCATTTATTTTTTAATCTCACGTACGAAACTGAAATACTGTGCACAAAAGGGACTCTCCTTCAAAGAGATGAAATCAAATTCAAGTAAAAGGTTTTTCTCCTAAACGGCATTAATGAGCTTTATCGGGAGGTGTTTCACTCACACTCAAATGGTCGTGAGAGTAGCTGGATTGGCATTTTGTGTTTATCTTAAAACAGAATTCTTGATAACTCCATCCAAAAGCAGTTACTGACCTTTATAAATTTCAGATAAAGTTCGGACCATCTTAAGCGATTGAAATACTTGAAATCGCTCAAGGATTACATATTAAACTATAATCGATTATCACTCGGGGCGAATTCTAAGAAAGACGGGTTTTACAGCTCCAATAATCGGTGTTTGAAGAATTTGAACTGTACCGCGGCTTTAACTCCGACATATTCTTGTGCGATGTTTCCGGTATTAAACTTTGATAATTTCGTGATTTGTATTGGATTTGTAGTGGTAGTTTCGCGGTACAGGTTTCAAGCCTCGCAATTCACAAGATTGCGTGCCAGTAGATTTCTTTGCTGTGCGATCGAAAAAGAGTCTCTTCAAGGCTAGAGCGATTGAGTGTGACCTGAAACAAAATTCACCTGAAAACTATTTTGAATTTTAAGTAATATTAACAGAAATAAAGGAAATAAGAGCCAACAATCACAGATTCGACCATTCTACCGTCAAGCATGCAAACCCTAAAAATTTATTGCGGAATAAATAATGCTATTCTCAGATAGACACTCCTTGGTAAACGATATTTTAAGCGCCAAGCTTATGTATGTTGATAGGCTGACACGAAAAAGAAGAAAAGATTTTCACAGAAAATTACTTCAATATGATCGTTATTTGCGTCTATTAATTGCCTCAGGACAGATATCTAGGCGAGTTTTGCAATCTATAAATTAGCAAAAATTTATAATAGTGATGACATTTGAATTCATAGCCGAAGATGAATTTTAATTTATGGTCTTCTCCTTTATGAAAAAGCGCGAACGCAATTGAATTTTAGGTCAATTCAATTTGGGTTGTAAAAATGAAGTAAAATTGTGGTTCTAGGAAAATCTTCTACATGACCGATTTTTCTTTCTTTTAATTAAATAATGTTCAAAGCATAAAATAATTGACTGGTTACCACTGATTGAAAACTGGAAAAAACGTCATTTGCTTCTCACCTTTGCCTTGAGAACAGTCGTAAAATAGAAATAGCGATAGGAGAAAAACGAACAACATTTTCCTTTCAAACAAGCCTTGCGCTGTGGAACCATCTAAACAAAATCGACTGCGATATGATCTTGATTAGGACGCTAATAAGTTTCAAATGATGAAGACGTTCATTTTATTCCCAGCTGGACAAGCCATGTCGATCATGTCTCCATGGAGACAAATTGTTGCTTTCACAGCTGTGACACAACAAACCTCATTACAGGGAAATATCGCCTCGTAATTTACCTCCGACGCTAATTGGTCCGGCAAACAATGACTTCACGTTATTGCTATGCAGAACGACACAAGCTGCGTTTGATCTTGATGCAGCTAAGTTAATATTTCATGATTTGAACATTTTCATGAACTGTTCAACACCTCAGTGAAGTGAGCAGTTGGATGAAAATAAATGAAAAAATACAAATTAACATCAACCTATTAGTTTTAAGTTTGCACATAAAATGCTAGAGGTGGGCGACTGTAAAGGAAGAAACTTAATCGCCAAGATCGTGCAGAATTAGGAACAAGTAAATTGAAGTGACTTCATCTTCGTTGAGTTAGCATTTAATACTTTGAAATTGTAGGCATACCAAAATTACGCCAAAAATAAAAATTTCCACTTTTGATAATCAACGACATGTGTCACCCATGTGTAACTTTGGTCACGAACATATCCAGTTTTACAATGTAAAATACTACATTTTTTTCAGTGAAACCCCCGTGATCTGTAATAAAAGTTTCGTAACATTTTTGCGATACACTTTCATCAAAAAGGTTTTTGGATAAGTCCAGTTCTAGCCATTCTGAATAAATAATTCAGCCGTCTTCGAGTTTCAAGGGTATTTATGTAACTTTTGCTAAATCTGGAGAAAACGATTTTTTTGTTGTAGTTAATGGATGACCCTGATGGGCTTCAGTACAAATCACAAATTATGCAGAAATACTGATTAGATAGTGTATTGCCCGTGGCCTGTCTTCTCTCAGTGCCCCCCCTCCCGCGCCCCGCCCCCTCCCGCGCCCCTTACGATGTATGTCTTATGAGCGTAAAGCGAATTATAATAAGACGCGAAGAAGTCAGAGTTGGAGAGGCTAAAGTCCTATTTTGAAGGACATATCAGCTCAACATTTTAGATACTTGCTGTTATGAGGTAAAAATGACGCTTAGCTTTGACGTCGTTATCGACAGAATGTTAAAATGTTAAATAAAAAAAAAAAATTTATCTGTGTTTTGCGTGTCCAAAGTAATTGATTTTGCACCACTACGCGACTAGCTTACAAAGCACGCGCTACTTTCTTTATCCAATTAGAAGTAAAATCAAAACTATCGTGTCTCGCTCGCTCACGCTTACCGGCGTTCGCGTCGGCTTTGCATTGATTGCCTGTGTTCTTGGTGGCTTACTAAAGTGATTCGGTTTGATGACGCTCAATTGGAAATGCAACGGTAAAACATCGCGTTTATATCAAGGCATGTGCCTTACCAAAATAAGGCCAACTCTTAACAGTGTCTTAATTCGAGCTCCGCATCAATTCTCGATTACTTGACGATAATGCGAGATTAAACAAACACCTGTGTTGGATTTATCTGGCCACGACTGTAACAGAATCACAACACAGCAAAATATGTAAAAATTATTACGTTACTGATTAAAAATGGGGCGACAAAAATCCGCCACATTACTTAACATTACTAAAAATATTACATCAAGAACAAAATAAAATAAAATTAAACAGCAATAATAACCCTTTGGAAGGTGAAGGGGACGGAGGCGGGTAAGATTTTTCTTGTGACCTGTCCAAATTGATGGCGAGGGAGAGAAGGAAGAATAGAACTGCTGATCAAACTAAAACCTCATTGGTTAGATTCGCCGTACCTGGTACAACCTGACTCAACAGGTTATCATGTGAGCAACATGCTTAACATAAATCACGTTATGTCTGGCCACAATGTCTGGTTTTTGGGTGCCCATGATATTTGCAATTACAAAAGTGTATTTAACTGACATTGACATCTCCTTAAGAAAACCCAAGAATCCTTGCCCAGGGTGGATTCTTTGGTTCCTTTGATGCCCCATGATCCGAGTGATCTTGGATTGATCTGTTTAGTAAAGAAACGCAAAATCTTGGATTTTCTCAAAGAAACGCACCCTTAGTTTAGGTAGTTGGTCATTTTGTTTATTACATTGAAGTAACTTTTTTTTTTGTGATTTCTTATTAATGTAGCTAGTTAGCTCGAAGATATTAGCATTTGGGTGCTACTCCGTCAGTTCGAGACTAAATTAATATAGTTTACGTATGTATGTATGTATGTGCCATGCGTCTGTTCAGTACTGAACTGATCAGAGCGCGTCAAAATGTGGTAAGAACATCAGTGTCACACTCGGCCATCCGTCGGGTGCAACTTTTTTTGCTATTACCACAGTTCGACGTCATCTGTGATCAACTACTGAACAGAGACAAATTTTTTTCCGATGTTTTCATCACTCGTATGATTAAGAAATTAACCGAAAGTTTTGTATAAGAACTCTTCATTAAGTCGTAGATGTTGTTGAATAACAGAATTTTATTAAATTAAAATTGTGATGCTATTTTAAAAGGTGTCAATCTCTCTGTGGCAATTAACTTGTGCCGCGCCTGTGATTTTCATTGATCTACAGGACTTGAAAATTACATGCCTGAAAGGTGTTCCAACGTGACCAATTCTTTGCCTAGTTCCTAGCCCTAAATATTTCGCCCCGGTCAATCGTTTTCGGGTCACGTGGTCCCAGCCGTTCGCCTCGGATACGTCATAGAATCAATTGACAGTGAAGGCCTGGGAAAAAACCGAACAGGAACAAGGCAAACTAATTCTTACACCTCTCCTTGAAAACTCCTCGATACTAAAAACAGGCGAAGGAAAACAACCGAAAGGAAGCAATAGCTTTCTACTCCTTTTATTACACACAAAACCATCAAATTATTCTTTTCAACTGAAATGCAAAACTATCCTTTGTTTTTAAGTGCTGAAACTGGAATATCAGATCGGAAATATTAAGATTAAAAGCAAAAAGTGATAGAAAATGTGTTTCATTTGCTTTACTGACAGTTCCAGGTTAAACTAACAATTCTTATCAGTTCCGGCCAATGATATAGCAGCTGTGTTAAGCTTCCAGTTTCATTGACCTTCTGTGTAGCAACTATAACGTTTTCTGGACTAGGGTTGTTTTCAGTGTTTGCTTAACGTTCTATAATGACCTCAGGATAGCTGCTACAACCCGCTCCGGACACTCTCACGAGTACTTAATTAGACTTGGTTAACGTTTTTTCTATCTTGTTTTAAAATTATACCCTTCAACAAAGGGCATAAACCAAAATAATTCAAGTTAGAAAATTTCAGTTTTTTTTGGTCTCTTCACCTGCTTGCCGACACAGGGCTAATATAGTTTTTACAGAAATTAATAACTTTGTTCATTCAAAATAGACAGCCGCCAACACATTTTCCAACGAAGAAAGGAATACTAGGTACTAAAATAACAATGACATGCTATACCACGCAATTTTACACTTTTACAGTGTGACTACTCTAACCAAGGCCGCCCGGCGAAATTTTCCACAAGTTTAAAGAATAAAAGTCGTGGAGTCTAACAAATGGTTGCCACAGACATCCCTTTTCAAAATTCCCTGACAAAAATTAAATTTCCCTGACCAAAGAAATGCAAAATGTCAGGTATAGTAGCGGCTTCTTCTTCCACTCGTTCATAAAGAGTGATAATTTTCAACAAATTTTCCGTCTTCATTAGGGAAAAATATCGTTGAGATCACAGTGACCCAAATGTTTCTTCCACTCTTCAGTGGTATTGAATCAGCCGTATTATTTCAATTTTCCCTGATTTGTCTTCAAAATTTCAATTTTCTCTGACTCATTATAAAATTCTCTTACTTTTCCCTGACCTTGAAGAATTTTTTCCCTGACCATTTCCTGACCTGTGACAACCCTGTGACAACAGTTTTCCAACAAATTATCCATGTAATCATTCTGTACATCACAAAGGCAACAGATGTGTGGTCATTTTGATTAGTAACTATTTGAAAACTTTTAAAATGCCAGTGGTCAATTTGCAAAGAATTTGCTTCAGTGGCCTTTGAGTTGGTCAGATTAGTCTCACTGAAAATGCCAGCGATGTTCTGGTCTGATTTCTCAGTACAATAACAAGTCTTCATCTAGTGTTTAAGTTACAAGAATCAAGTCAATAATCAACAAACAAAGACCTTTCCATTTTAACAAATTCTGACTACAACATTTAATAGTACAGGAAAATTAATACACAAAGACAAGCAGTAAGTTGTATTTTGACATGGAGTTAAAAATTATATCTAAAATATACCAAAAGCAATATATAGCGTGGTCTACACAGGCAGTTATTATCTGACAATTTTATTTGTGACAAATAGATTTGATCATACAGATGGCATAGCAAATATTTGTCAACAATTTAAAGTTTAGTGTGCCAGTAATGACTTCAGACAGCAGAGATACGCAGAAACAAGGCGGGGCTGCTTAGTCCCCAAAAATGTGGCCTTACAAACATATTTCCCGCATTTTATGTGACAAGTTGTCTACACAAGCAATTTTTTCGTATGTGACAACTTTTTATTTGTCACATAGAAGCTAACACGCCAGCTGTTCAGCAAATATATTTATCACATAAAAAGTCGCCAATTTTCCTTGTCTACACAAGCAAATAAGAATTGTCAAATAAAAATTGTCACATAAAAATTGCTCGTGTAGACCAGGCTTAAGTGAGTTCAAATTCTATTGTTCTTATGTCAAGTCAGATCATTAAGTACCAGATTTGACATTTAATAAACTATTGTACATGACTGTGCTCCTGTTCAAGCTAGAAGTTTTCACAGCATGATGTCAGCTCTGTAAAGAGGATATACAGTTGCTATGGTTACAGGACTCAGCTAAGTACCATGAAAAATGACACATAAAGATTTGTCAGCTACTCAGTAAAGACTCGACAGCTCTCTCTGAATTCCAGGAATGGGTCGACAATGCCACTAGACTTTGACTCTGTGAATAGAACACAAAAGATGGAGGAAAGAGGAGGAGTTACATTTCATAAGTTTGAGCATGCATAATTTCTCTCACACTTTTTGAAGGAAATAGACAAGTACTTTCTACATTGTCAAGTTATATAAATATGAATATGGAATTCATTCCCCCCGGGTGGAATGCAAATCCATTGCAGGGTTAACCCTAGCATTAAATTCGCTGGTACCATTCGCCAGTACCCAAAAATACTGTGAGAGTTTCTTGCCAAAGAACACAACACAATGTCCATGGCCAGGGCCTGAACCTGGACCACTCGATCTGGAGGCGAGCGCACTAACCATGAGGCCACCACACAGGTCTCCCACTTACATGACAAAATATTTCCTAAATTATTTATTTACACATGAAGAAATATAAAGCAAACATCATACTAACCTTAGTAAACCCCATTGAAGTTAACCGTTTGATTTTCTGTTCATAATCTATATCATGCGAGGAAGGAGCTAGAAGACAAAGCAAATTAACATAATCATTCAAATTTAAACAAAAGTCAGTCAAACTTAAATTATAGAGAGGTACTGCTGAAGATTAAAATGTCAGTTGGTTTTGTTCTGTCAATCCAAGGTGATGTCTGCATATATTTCAGGCAAAATCAGTTCCTCTGTATTGTGCATAAAGAACAGTTTGATTACATCATCACAAGTATCAGTGACCTCTTTAGCTATTTGTTCTAAAAGCTTTAGATAAATGTACAATCATGTAGCATGGTTTTCACTTGGGAACGAGTGTTGAAAAGTAGTTATTGGCTTTGCATTTTACTATGGCACATGATTGGCTTAAAAAACTCCTGTCACTTTTTCATCTGATCAGAAGTAAAACCAAAACCAACTGGGACTCATCTGCATGCAATTTCGCATGCTTTGCATCAGCTATATGTATTTACTTCATATTTTGATTGATTTACTGGACTGCCCAAATCCTTTGCAAGTGCTTAGCTTGAGTGATAGCATTGGTTTTGGTTTTATGACACTCATTTGAACACTGTGTTATGTCTGTCCAGTCACTTGGGAGTTTGGAGGACACCTGGTAAGCTAGCTACATGTAGAGTTACTATATTGGCTATGCCTAGAGCAGCTCATATCATAACTCAATAGTTTACTTAAAGCAGATGATTCTTATCACTTTTAATATGTACATGATTGCATCAGTACAAGCCCTTGGACTCTTAACAGTGGTCCATTCATAATAACAAGGCAGGAAATTAATTAAGAAAAGTACTGTCCATGTTAACGAGGTGTCTCTAAAGTTGGCTGAAAGCGCATAATTTATAAATGAAATATTATTGCATCTTACCTCCAGCGTACACTTCTGCCCAGTACTTAGCTGTTTTCCAGTAAATGTCTGGGTTTTCTTTAAACTACAAATGAGAAGAAAAGTATGCACTTGCTGAGATGATAACAGTAGTAATACTGTACTAAGGATTCCAATTAGCTCTGACCATCCAGTAAGTGTCGCCTCTCACATAATTGCTCCCCCTTCCAAACTTGTTCTTTGTGATAAGGTCTTCTGTCACATAATGAGCACCACTTGTAAGTATATGTCCCATTTCTAAAGTTTGCCATTTAGAACTTACAGTGGCACACATGTAATAATAACCTGACCCAGTAGCTCTCATAGCATTTCAAGCTAAAATAAAAACTATTTTTCCACCGCACCTCCCTGTGTCTTAACTGTCTCAAGTCAAGATAAGCAATTAACATTAAATGTTAGTTTCTGCACCTGTTTTGCTACAACTGCATCTTGTGGATCATCAGGCTCTGCAGCAGACAACAAAGCCTGGGGATATCAATAATAAAAATAATTTTATTTTGTTTTGTTTAACAAAATACCAAGATTTCATTTCATTGTCTTAGGTACCTGACAGAGGAACCTTTGCCTTAAAAATGATATCCTAGTCTATACTCGTCTGATGGTACATGTACTCAGCACAGACTATGGAAACTTTGCAACAAGGCAGTTGCCAGTTTAGTACCGTAGAATTCCGAAAGATTCAGCAGCCAAAACAGGCTGCTACTTTGGGGGAGCCACTACTCATGGGTAGCCATTACTTTGCTATGGTTAAAAACCATTCGTACGGTAACAGTTGTTTCAGACAAAGTGGACGTGTAACACATGAAATTAAAAGTTATGTTTATGTGTGTTCCTAACCACCCACATAACCAAAGCAGACGGTATAAACAAAAAAGGCCCTAAACGTTGGTATTGTAGGGTGAAAGTATTGTATCACATTATATCGTGATGCAACTGATTACACTACAGCATATCATTTGACTCTGCTGCTAGAGAAATACAGCTTATAAATCATAGTTTCACGAAAACTTCAGTCAAGTTTGAAATGAAATACCAAATAACTCTTCAAGTTGTTCGGTCATGCAGTCAGGTTGCTCCATCCGCACTCCACATTGCGCTTGAGATTAAAGTTTCTCTTTTGGTGGCTTCATCAAAGGGCTGCTACTTTCGGGTGGGCTGTTACTTTCGGGGGGACCATTACTTTCGGGGTTCAATAGGATGGTAAAAAATTAATGTTACTTTCCGGAAGCCGTTATTTTCAGGGGGACGGTTACTTTTGGAATTCTACAATAGATCATTTGGGAAACTACTGTGAGCTGTGATTGTTCAATAGTTTCATACTGCCTCACCTGTATTGACAGTAAAACAGTACGTAGTGTCATTGCCGCCGCCCTGAAAAAAAGAAAAAAAAGATGTAATAAATTTGTGGCTTTGCTGTAACATTTTTATTTTGAAAAAAATATCTAACATTATAGTAACATCTTTATTGTGAGAAGATAGAGCATTTTAGTATAGTTACAGGTAATTGCTGCAAATTGCAAACATATGGTTGTTTAATTAAATTATACACACTTAAATGGAGACACACAACTTGCCTTTTCCAGCTCCGCTTTAATTTTTTCAAGTACAATAGTATGCCCATATCTCCTTACCAAATTATAATTTGTATGAAAACTGTACTGTATATGTATGGGTGATCAAATGGTGATGAGTGAAATTAGGAAATAATCTCACATGCATTTTGTCAACATTCTAATAATTTCACAAGTTTACCATTTGATTAGCTTTTACTATCATAGGTGATAAATATTATTGC
>Ga0126339_10004490_pt1 | contig 10319 bp, 7 predicted proteins | sample OrbTmetagenome_2_FD_92532 | JGI IMG/M metagenome (GOLD analysis project Ga0126339, IMG submission 92532) | Coral microbial communities from Petempiche,Puerto Morelos, Mexico - Orbicella T R C metagenome | ecosystem: Host-associated > Invertebrates > Cnidaria > Coral | place: Petempiche,Puerto...
AGCTTAATCAGGATCGTTATTTCGAAAATCTGTTTTTTCACTTACTGAATAAATTTTGTGTCGTTGTTTAGATCTTCTCTGAATCATGCACTTGTTGCTTTCTTCTTCATCCTTCGCTTTTGTTGTACGTACATTTACAAGCCGTTTCGCATGATTAAATTTTTCAATCAAACTCTGGGTCTGTCGAGTTAATTGTGACCGGCATTTTGTGAGTTTTTGTAGTTTCCGGAATGACGCATTGCCTACTATTCCCTGTATTTTCGCGATAAAAAACTAATCTACTGTTTTCAGCCTTTTTTCGGACGGTACGTCTCTCTATAAAGCGACACTTACCGCACTTTTTTTCCTATATAGTGGCTGGTAACTGGGAGCAGAATGCTAATGACAAAAGCGACCTATTATTAATTTTAGTTTGCTTACAAACTTGTGCGTATGATCTTTCTTATATGTAAAACTGCTTGACATTAACACAGGGATGGCCGAGTAGTTAGGGACTTCCACTGAATAGTTCCTGTCGATCAGCCGGGGCTCGTAACATGGTTGGTAAGTTGTGTTTATTTTGAATTTGTTTTAATTGATGCAGCTGCGCATTTCAAAAAAAATATGTAAAATGGTCCTCGTCGCGACGCCGGGGTAAACTGTCTCGATAAACTGTCACGGACACAAAGCAACAACATTAGTCTTAATATTTGGTGTGATAATTGTGTTACACTTTAAGACATTCTTAGAGCTTTCACGCTATAAATTAACATCTCGATCGCTATTTTATTTTCTCTACTCGATAATAGAGTCAAGATGAGTTCGAAGCGGTAGTAACGGATTTCAGTCCCTTGAACTCTGTCATGTGTTGACATGTCAAGTCCGTAACTGATGGATCTTCGGTGAAAAACCTTGTTTAGATTTCACTTCCTCTTTTCACTAGCCCTTTTTAATGTGTTATCAGTTTATTCCGTTTGTTGACGTTTCATAAGAAAACATTTCGAAACATGCAATTGATTACAAAAAGAAGCGAAAGTAAACTACGAGAAATGTAACGTAATCTCGTTTTACACCTGACAGTGACAAGTTCTTCATTTGTGTTTTGTTCGTTCCCAGGGTCCTCTCCTACTCTGCCCCCGTGGCGAAACGACTTGTAGGCGAAACGACTGACATCCTTTTCAACTCCACCTGTAAATATGGATCGAATCGTCTTACTGGAGTACGTTGCGTCCGCGCATGATGTTCAAATAAAATGTTTTCGTCGCCGACAATCGCCGACATCGCCGGCTTTCCTGCGAAGTTGAACTAAGCTCAACTTGGCAGGCAAGCCGGCGGTCAATGCCTGGGACAGATTATGATTCGGCGATAAATGTAACGGTGTCCCAGGCCGTGTTGGCGGCCGCCTATAATGTATGTCGGCAACATATGAGAACCAGGCTTTACGCTCAAAATGGGACATTTCACATTACTGTATGCATGTACTTCAACCATAATTTTGATGAATTTCGTTGCATCAAGACATGGTTTCCTAGTTGGTGATTGTAGGATCCTAATTTCAGTTTTAAAAAATCTCTGACAAAACGCTTTAAAATACCTAACTTTTTCGATTAAAGCTATCTTACTAACAGCAAATTTCTTCAGTACTTTTACTCGTTTGTTTTGACCTGTTGTTCCGTTTACCAACTCAAAGTTTTCATCATTACAAAGGTCTTCGAATTTGGCATCCGACAGGTACAGTAACCATGCTGCAGCCAAGACAACAGCAAATGCACGCATCGCAGTAATAACAATACCCTAAGTAAGCTACCTGTATGTTTCTCGGAATCGAACATAAAAATCTGAACGCTAAACTTACAACAGTCTGTCCTGCCCGTTTTATAGCTTGACACGTCCCAAATCATGGCATTTGTTGCAAAACGACTGATAGTTTCAGATCTACGTTTCCTGCGCCTATTTGTAACGGTTCACCACTTTCATATCTTAAGCGATTGGTTAATTCAAATTTCTTGACAGCCAAACCTTAACGAATGTCGTTGTGATCAACAACAACAGCACTGCCTCTACGGTCTGTACGGTGTTAAACTAAAAGTATGCACATGACATGAATTCTAGTAAGATCATTTAATACAAAGATAAAGAAACATTTTTCTTATCAACTGTTCTCGAATTTTCACTATTTTGTCTTAACAACGAGAAGTAAAACTGTACGTTAACTTTTGAAGAAGGTTCCACGGGAAATTAACAAACCTGAATATATTATGGCATATTAGTACTACGATTATATGATCTTTCATATATTCACTTCTGTTCTTCGGATACATGAAAGAACTGCGGATATATCACGAACTCACAACATGATCAGCTCCCAGTTGGCTTGATAGCTCAGTTGGTAGAGCACTGCACCGGTATCGCAGAGGTCAAGGCTTCGAATCCCGTTCAGGCCTGAATTTTTTTAGGCTTTAATTTCACAACTGCATAAGTTATGTGTATAACTGCGATGATCAATCATGTCTTCGCATATTAGTACTGTTGATCAATATCACTTACGCATGGAAAAAGCTGTATTTGATTTAGGTTTCACATGTTTGGTCTGGATATCACTGAGATACTGCATATTCGGTGAATTATGTGTTAAAATAAGTATGCCTAGGTTGTTACATTAGCTGACGGTTAAATTATTTTACTACGCTGGATGCATACATACATAAATTTCACATAAACTATAAATATTTCTCTATGATAATTACAGCAACAGCAAATTGGTTGGTTGTAATTAAGGGTAATTCTCCTTCCTATGTACAATTGACATATAAGCTGCAATTTGCATCAGTCTTAACTACACTTCAAAATACCTTTGAAACCACTCATTTATGTGATAAACATAAAGTACGAGGTACGCAGTTCTACCTCTACTGATCATGAAAGTTTGAAGGTAATCTGAGTTTTCGTTCTTTAGTGATTGAAGTCTTCTGCACGGTAATTGTTATCAAACTTTCTTGTAAAAGTGAGGCTCATATTTATAAGATATATACATATATATTGATATATTGTGATATGACAATCTGAACTGAATTCTCAGAAAATGATATCAGAATATTCTAAAAGAAAGCGAAGATAGGAAGGATTTAACTGATATCAGAATATTCTAAAAGAAAGTTATGCTAGCAAGGATTTAACTGAGGGTCGAGGTCGTTATTTGGTGGTGGAATTTAACATAAGGCAACCAGCTGCATTCTAAAAAATCAGTTTATCATTGTAGAACGTGGCATGGATGATCATAATTGGGAGCAGAAATATGACTGAAACAAATCAAAAATTATAATAACGTCTTTCCGGGAATACGAGGAGGAAATCTTCAAGCGGTGTATATTTTCAATATATCGGCGTAATTGCGATCCGTGATATACGTATACAAGCATTTCATCATTTTAGGTTGTTCTTTAGAAAGTAAAGTTAATGTTTAATCTAGAGGTTTCTCTGAGGGAGCGTCGACAAAGCCTCAGCTCTGTTATGAAATGCAAGCGCGGAAGTAATCGATGATAACGAAATAGTTGTAACAGTTTAAGGTTTGTAAAACTAAGCCAAAATGATTACTAGAGGCAAAGGGAGGAATTTTTACCTGTTAAAAGCAAAGAACTGCATCAAATGTCGATTACTCGATTCTTTCAGGCCAGTGTGTTTCAAGTGCATAGTATTGATATAAGTAGAAACTGAATTAACGCATGCGCTTGTTAAAGGTGATCGTATTAACTTTTATGGCTCAGCATAACCGACAAATTTTCGTCTTATTTCCTTATAGATCGTTTGCCGGTGCTATAGCGAAGATATTTGTTTACAAACATTGTCTTTGTTATTTTAATGTTCAAAACGTTAAGCAAAAGAGCTCTTTGTTTCACCACCCAATAGTTCTCTGATTGGCATGTTAATAACAACAGGTGACGTCACTGATAAATCATATCTTTGCTATATATATTTCTTCCTTATAATAAATAAAGGTAGTCTTTTTTCATTATTTAGCGGAGAAGTGAATTTTCACCTCTGTTTATCTTTGCAGTGTAAGTTGAAATTACTTATAAGATGTCATATTGCTAGGTCTTCGGGCGAATCAGGTGGAATATTTAAGAATTTCATTTCAATGATATGCAGTTTATAGTTTATAAGCCCTTAGCTAGAGACTCAGTGTGATCAAAACAATGATAACTTGTAAAACATACTGAAGCCGAATAGTTTCTGGCGAACCCTTTGGTGCAAACGGGACTTAATTAATGGATACTTTCAATAACGTGTAGAGAAGACTAACTGACTTCCAAAAGTACAGGTTAGTTGCCAGCTAATTAGCTACAAGCAAAGTCATGCTAAACAGTCACGCGTGTCCTATTTCGGTTAAGTAAGTTTCGAAACTTAATCTTTCGAAGGAAAGCACCAATTTCTAGTAAGCGACTACGAAAATCACGATTTGTTTATCTTTCAAAAGTAGCATCACTTTTAAACAAACTAGGGACAGGACATCATCGTTTACGTCCGATAAAAAACACCAGCATCACATGAACGGAAATTGCGCAATTCAGGAAGGTTATGATCTCCAACGGAGATACTAGTATCCGTCGTTGCTCAAGCAAAGTGAGACAAAGACAAAAGTGCCATTTCCTTACCTTTGGGTTCACTGATCCGTTCCTTCATAAAAGAACAAATCCCTTTATGGGCGACGAGCAACACAACCATCACAAGTAGCTACAAGTTCCAAACGTGAATGATTTTGATATTTCAAGTTCGGATTCGAGTTTTGGCATCATCCTGGCATTTAACCCAATTTTCAGCATAACTCGCCTGTCTCTCTGTGTGTCCTCTGCGCCGTGAACAAGCCATCGAAATGTTAAAGTATTAAACGGGATTGAAGAAAAATTCTTGTGTACCGTTTACGCAAAACCACCAGAGGGAAGCCTAAACGCTCATGACACGTCATCTATCTTCATATTAATGAGAAAGGACTTTTCTGTGGAATGTCCTCCCAATTTCTGAAGACATTAAGCCCACGAAATTCGCGCTTTTCGGCCTTCATTTTCCTTAATCAAGTCTCAAGTTGTAGGAAATTAGTTAGTCCTCCATGTTACTAGTTATTTTGGCAGAATCGTTGTCATGCCACAAATTTCCATCTCATGCCGGGTAAGTGATGCGAACTTGTCACAATTCAGTGATGAGTGGCCACACGAACAATACTGATTGGTTTGCTATTTTTAAATTTGAATCGCCAATGGCTGCGTGGCATTCCAAGTGGATGGCTGACACTATTGATTGACAAAGCTTCTAAATTCATCACAAAGGAAAGAACAGATCTTAAACCATTAGCGGGGTGATCCTGCAATCTTAACATTCCACCCAAAAATTACGGCGATATATGACGCAAGTCATGTCACTAAGCAGCTTCAATGATGAAAACAGATTTTTTATTAAAACCACCGAATCCCGGGGTACGGGAAGAGCATTGCTCCTAGTAACTCTTTATGCGGCAGAAGCCAGGGAAAAGCCCTTGTTGCAAGTTTCTGGGCTGAGTAGCATAATCACTTCTAAATTTGAAATCGTGACCAAAAAGTACGACTTAACCAGTAACTAATATATTTTGTTTTATTCGTGGGTCAATACGATTATTATGGCATGGAGAATGCTTAGCAAACTTGCAACGACCCAGGCCATGAGAAACGGACTAGATGTGGACAACAGAATAAAACTGCTGGCGAAATAGCAGGTAGTTTTGCAAGCTTGATAGGAAGTGACAAGTCGATTGTGACAACAATGCAGAGGTTTTTTTCTACTTCCGGTTTACAAAATAGAAGACCATAGCTGGTAGCTATAGCATACTGATCTGACATTCAAGGAGCTTCAAGGGACAGCGCAGTTGTATCATTTATTTTCTCGTAAAGGCTAGCTAATCTTGACGGCTAAGACAACGGTTCTGCTTCACGATAACCGATTTGTCATAAAGGTAATGATAAGAAATCATCTTTGAGGCTGCTTTCTCAGTGGTGCTTTCCCAGATGAAGAGGAAGTGTTTCAGTCAGTGGAACTGATTCCTAACGTGTTGTCTAAACCTTGTCTAATTCTAGAAACGATGTCGTCCAAGATGTACAGTATAATTGCACTGACTAATGTTGCAACAATGGTAGGTGCGACATGTTTATATTTTCGAGTTCAGTTTTACTCCTAGTTCGACATGACTGTCGAGACGCAATCGACTTTCTTGTTTTGAAATTATATGCTTCGCTAAGCGGATTTCCAAAATAAGATTCGTATAGTGCGATATTATTTCCAACAGGCTGCATGCATGCATCGGCTATTTCATAGCTTGCCACAAGGATTTTTCGATTCGTTAAATTATATATTTCTGTCTTTTTCCGATGTTTTTGAAATCGCAGAAATAGAACCTCCCAATTTATGCTCGGTTCGTTTATAATTAAATTTATTATGACGGGGGGTGACAGTTCTAAGAAGACTGTTTCGGGAGAAAAACAAAATTCTTCCGAGAATCTTGAAGTTTTGTTAAAGGCGGGAGAGCCAAGATATTTTACGAACAGAAGTTCGAATACTGGGAGGTTTAAAAATTTTGCAGTACTGCTTCTCTGAAAGAATCGGAAGAGCTGTCTGGCTGGCTGGTTTTCTGCCTGGCTGTTGTTACCTGTCTGGCCGCCCGGTAGTGTTTCTGTATAGCTGGCTGGCCGGCAACTAAGCTACCTGGCTTGCTATCTGGCTTCCAGTGGCTGTCTGCCAGGCTGGCTGACTTGGCTGCGGCTATCTGCCGTCCTGTCTGCCTGGCTTGCGGTCTGCCTGTCTGGTTGGCTGGTTGACTGGCTGCCTGTTTGGCTGCCAGGCTGGCTTGCGTATGACGGTCTGGCCATCTGGCTGACTGGCTGCCTGCCTGCCGTATGGCTGCCTGGCTACCTGGCTGCATGGTTACCTGACTACATGTACCTGACAACCTGTTTTCCTGAAGACCTGGCTACCTGGCTTCCTGGCTCCCTGACTGGCGTTCTCGCTGTCTAGCCACCTAACTGGCTGCCTGTATGGCTACCCATACCTGGCTGCCTGGTTGTCTGGCTGCCTAGCGTGTGGCTGGCTGGTTGACTGCCTGCCTCCCTCCCTCCAGGCTACCCGGTGTCTCCAATAAACAGAACAGCGAAACTTGACAGTAAGAAATCATAAAATATTTTCTCCACGTTTCCCGCGTTAAGTTGTGTTCCGGTAAAATATATATCAGCAAGCATCTGCCATCAAATGCAAGCAGAAAAGGTTGTTCGGTCCCCTGCTGGGGTTGATTCTGAATTGCAAGTTGTGACACACATTTTCTATGGCAAAGGTCTGTATGCAAGTCTCCTTACTATATATTTAAACCCTTTTTTACTTTGTCTTGTTTCTCTTTTTGTAGGAGGCAGCGTGGCCGAGTGGTTAGAGCGCCGGATTTGCAATCCGTAGGTCACGGGTTCAAATCCCGTTCTGACCGCTAGCTGATCTTGTTCTCGGTAGCCCCGAGTTCAACTTCTCGACTACGCCAGTTGGGATTCTTAACCTGAGTTATGTTTATTTTGAATATTTATTTATCATTGTTTGTTTACACTGGTCCTGAAAAGCCCCTATGGGGAGTGGCCAATTACGTATACATTTACATTTACATTCTTTCTACCATCTTTGCTACTTCAACAGCACGTATGGTAGAGTGAGAGCAGGAAGGAAATTTTTCGACCTTTACAGGACCCTGGTCAGCTTCCGCTATTTTCGATGCCATCTAAATTATTGATATTTTATGGTGAAGCAAAATCTTATGCTCTAAATTGTGTTCCTGAAAGTATTTTTAATTATAATAAAACATATTAGTCAAACTCTGGCATGTAAACAAAAACAAGGGTGTGGCTGACTAGGGCTCTTAAAGACTAACAAAACCTTGGCTACTGTGGTTATTGCGGTTTATGCTCAAGTTTTTTATTAAACCACAAGCTATTAAAGCTACGGGTTGGTCAAAGAGTTTTGAAGTAATTCTTTTGTTTAGATTGTTTCTGCAAGTTTTCCAATTGTCGCGATTTGTGACTTGAATGCGAAAAAACCCCGTTCATGATTATTTGGGCCAAAAGAAAGTCACTGCATTTCAGATGGACGTATGAAGAAGCGGTCATAAGACGACGTTCTGCCGTATGTTCTTTCTACAGCGAAGCGATTAGCAGTCTTCCACAGGTAAGACAAATGTTTGGAGAATATTGATATTATATTTGATATGTTGCTTGCCTCCATGGTTTTGGAACCGACCGGTCCTGGATGCGGTACCTTATTTGTTCCTGTTGGCGAGGAATCTGATTGTTCACCTCATGAACAGTGTTAACCTCAAACCAAATGCATTTCAAACTGTCGGAAATGCTCACAAATTTCTGAAATTCGTCGCAAACAAATCACGAACGAAAAACGCGTGATGGCGCAAACACTTGGGAACAGTTAAGCATGTTTCTCTGTACGACCAATGATCTGTCTCTAGCCTATTCACCGATTTGTGTTCATCATTTGCCTTCTCCTTATTCATATGAATTTTTTCCTTGGGATATTTCGCACTACATTTGAGATCATATACCCGCCAAAAAACACGAGGAGACCACGAGGAGGCGTCGTTCTAATCGTATGATCTTTTCTCGGTTAGCGTCCGAGCAAGCTCTCTTAGCAGTTCTAGGGTTGACCTCCGTACTCCGAGAGAGCTTTTCCGCAGGCTCAGTTTCTCGGTAAAGCTGGGTTTTAAACGTTTAGAAGGACAAGGCAGATGTTCAATATTTTACAAGTTACACCATAGTTATTAAACGGTGCCGATAAGACCACTTTTTTTCGTAGTCGATGTTTTACATTTTCCTAACCGTAACCCTAACCCTAACCCTTAATTGGCTTGTTTCTTACCCACCTGTCCAAACCATTTTGCTATCTGAGCAAGGAGAAACTGTTTTTTCGACTGCGTTCTTTGCAAGTTTTCAGCCGCCATTATTTGAACGAATTCCTGAGTGTCAAAAATCTGCTTGGTATAAGAAAGCGAACATTGTAAGTAGGCTAGAGCAGAAAATTAACATACTAATTAGATGGCTTAATAAGTACCAATTGAGTCAGTTTGCACGTTCAGTTCTGGTTTGAGTTAGCGTATGAAAAGCATCTCATGAATGACACAATCAACTTTACTGGTACATTTCGCTAGCACGTGAAACTGTTCTAAGACTTTTAAAAAAAGCTGTGATATCCGACCATTATGTTCGAGCTGGTACTGTTTGTAAATAGAAGACGACTTTCTTCTGTGTCAGTCCACATGCTCATTCAGGTGCCCACGCGTATATCCCACATATCTTGCATCACACAGATTACATTTAAATTTGTTCTCTACAAACTGTCGGTTAACAATGGAGGGCTTAGGTTCTTGCACCTTAATAAGTTTGTTATTTGGAGCTAAATTCTCCAGCAAAGGTACCTAAATACTGATAAACTTTATTTACTCGAATTTACAGAATCTACAGAGTAGCATTTCTGCTTATTTCTCCGAGCTACCTGATGTGTCTTATGTCCCATTAAACTGATGAAAGGAACATTACAACAAAGGTGACAAATTTAAGCAATATTACAGGACAAAATTAATTTTAGGGGAAGTGTTGAAATCTGTAACAGCGCGATGCTGATTGGAATTGTGTTCCAGGGATTTGGCTGCCTGGTCTGACTAAAAGAATTAAGGCCGTAATATCAGTTCCTCTTTGTGTTAGGGACTTAATGTCAGTTATCTGATCAATGTTCGCTGCGATTTAAAGATCAGAGAACGTTCGGTTATGTTTTGAACCGGCGGTATAGCTCAAGCGGTGTCACCTTTCGTAACCGTCACCGCTTGTGGGGGGATTAGGAACAAATGCTTTTGTGAAAAAATGTGGCGCTCGTGTTCTTGTCAAGTTTATTTCAAGTTAATTTACCGAGGATGGTGTCATTTAGCACGTAACAAGCAACAACGTTTTACCTACCGTTCTACCGTACTAGCCGCACCAACCGTTTCTATTGTATTTTTTTTTCTTTTTTTTTTGTATTTATATTGTATTGTTTACTGAAAAACCCATTTTTGGGAGTGTGCAAAAAAGTTTCATTCATTGCATTCATTCATTCATTAACCGTACTGACCCTACTAAGTGTGACTTCAGAATGGAATAAATCGGTTGAAGTTGACAGGTCCGTTGTCTGTTTTTCTTTATTTGGATTGATACCGTCACACTCTTTACGACTGAGTGCTGGATCGCAGAGTAAAAAAGTCTGCGACAAGGTAGACGGACGCTGATAATTTTTGATTTTTACTCAAA
>Ga0126339_10004491_pt1 | contig 10319 bp, 6 predicted proteins | sample OrbTmetagenome_2_FD_92532 | JGI IMG/M metagenome (GOLD analysis project Ga0126339, IMG submission 92532) | Coral microbial communities from Petempiche,Puerto Morelos, Mexico - Orbicella T R C metagenome | ecosystem: Host-associated > Invertebrates > Cnidaria > Coral | place: Petempiche,Puerto...
AAAATCTTTTCAAAGAAAAAAAAAGCGCTGAAAAATTATAAAATGTAGTGAAACTAGCAGACTAGAAAAGACTCACCCCCCCCCCCCCCCCCCCAAAAAAAAATACTTAGTGCAATGATGCAAGAAACCGCAAACGAAAATGCTGCCGGTTCATCAAATCTTTTACAGATCCTACGTATACCGGCAGCATTTTGGTTTGCGGTCCCTTGCGTCATTGTATTTATTATATCTTGATTTGAAGATTGTTGTGACATCCCTTATCCTCGGACAACTTTGAGGGAGAAAATCGCAATCTTCGCTGAGCCTTTTGATAGGGTTGACATACCACCTTGAAGATTCGTGATGGAGCATTTCGAAAATAGTTTTTAGTTTTACTCTAATTCTAATTCATTAATGTTTATCTCCGTGATACGAGAAGCCCTTTTCTGTCAAATGGTAAAATGTTAAAATAACCAAAATATTTTTCAGGTTTTTCAAAAAGCCCGAGCCGTCGCGCCATCCATCGTGTTCTTCGACGAAATAGACGCCCTCGCGGCGCGTCGTGGCAGCGGCGAGGATGACGGTGCGTCAAGCGTGTCCGACCGCGTTCTAACGCAGCTTCTGACCGAGCTGGATGGCGTGGAAACGCTGAAAGACGTCGTCATGGTAGCGGCAACGAACCGTCCTGATATGATCGACAAAGCGTTGCTCCGCCCTGGAAGAATAGATCGAATCATTTATGTTCCTCTTCCTGACAAAGACGCGAGAGAAGAGATCTTTAGAATCCATCTCTCTAAGACTCCCCTCGGTGCTGATGTAGTAATAGAAGACCTCGCTCAGAAGACTGAGATGTTTTCCGGGGCTGAAATATCAGCCTTGTGTCGCGAAGCGGCCATAATGGCACTGCAAGAGAACATCGAGTCAAGTGAAGTGTGCAGGCGACACTTCGATAAGGCTTTTATGGCGGTTAAACCAAGAACTTCCAAGGAGTTGATTGAGCTGTACAGGAAATATCAGAGTGAAAGTGGTGTGCATTCCATTTGATAGGCGATTAGTAAAGTGAAAACTAAATAAAGGATAAATACACTTGCTGGGTTGAAGAAGTTTGAGCATTTGAAATGAATTGAATCTGATTTGACTTTTATTCTTTCAACTGATTGTCAAAGGAAACTGCTTTTTCCAAGCTCTGTAGTTGGCTTCAACATTTCGTGGAGGCAGCGTGGCCGAGTGGTTAGGGCGCCGGACTTGAAATCCGGAGTTCACGGGTTCAAGTCCCGCTCTGATCACTTAGCTGGAGTTGTTTCTCGGTAGACCCTAGTTCAACTCCTCGGTCATGCTTGTAAATAGCTAACTGGTCTGCCTCCTGCCAGTTGGGACTTTTAACCATGTTATGTTCATTTGGATTATTTGTTTCATCATTTAGTTTGACTGGCGCTTAAAAGTCCCATTGGGGGAGCGTTCAATAGAGATTTTTTTTCGTGTAACATGCGTTGACCAATCAGACTAAACGTGTTCGTTTTTCAACCAGTTAGGAGTGAGACAAATGTCTGGTTTGCTTGCGTCTTCCCGCGTTTGGTTACGGTTGCACTTCTTCCCGCTGGTTGCGTTAGTTTTTTCTTCAAGTACTTCGAGTTTTGATTGGACGATTGCGTCATTTCTATTCACTGTGATTGGTCAAATGTGATTACTCATGGCGTAAATTTAGCGACAGTCTCAAGAAGTTGCTGTCTGTGAGGTACCGGCATACCACAGGTGGTTTTCAGTTCTTCATTACAGTATTGATAGCGGGGTGGAAAATTATCCAACGGGTTTAAAAAAAAGAAACTAAACAAAATCAATTTGTCTCACTCTAGCATTTCAAATACGTAGCATCCACCTTTTACAAATTGTCTTAGTTGTGAAAAGTTAAAAGAACAATATCTGGACCTTGGTAAATATAATTGCCCTACTTCGAGGTTCTTTTGGTTTGTCGTTAGCTTAAGGAAAGATTGCGTTACGAGATCTTACGAGATAACTGGCGTGACACATGTTCAATTATCAAAAAAGGTGTACTCGCCTCGCACGTGCACTTCCGATTGGCAGACGATAGTTCCCCCCCCCCCCACCACTCCACCCCACTTTGCAGATGGTATTACACCCTGCACGTTATAGCTAGGTACCTGCGAGGGCGATTACAGATTACCCTCCCCTCTCACACCCAATCCAATCCATGGGGACGCAAAGTTGGAACTGGTTTAAATAGTTCTTTTTCTAAGCATCGTATCATTTTAACGATTAAAATCGTTTGACAATGTCCCCTTTAAGCCACTATTTCCTAAGATGAGTGTACCTAGCTCTGAAATAACGCGAAGATAATGCCAACCCTCCCCTACTCCACCGTACTACGGACGGACCGAAATACTGACTACATTCGTTACCAGTACATTCGCAAACAAACGTTCACCGGTCACGGTTTAGCATGAGGATATACCTTTTAATACGTGAATGAATTTACCTCTGTTTGGGAAGTTTGGTCAAGCAGTCTCACCCTCAACACAGGTAAGTGAAGTAGTTCTAAAGTATTTTATGTGTCAGATCATCTAATTCATTATCGGTTCACTGTTTCGTTTTGAACTCATTGACGAACATGCGAGCACAGTTTCGCTAAATCGATTAAAGCTTATTAGTCTTTCCAAAATTAATTAATTGTGGAGATTCGAAAACAACATTTTTCAATATCTCCCATCTTTATGCAGCATGAAACGGGGATGTGAGCTTGAACCGAAGTTATACCAGTTCCGAAATTGTCGTCTACTGCGAGATGGCGAACTGATAAAAGACGATCTCTGGGTTAGAGCTGGAAAAATTATCAATCCTCGAAAGGTATTCTGGGAGGAGCAAGTACGAGCAGATGTTCAGATTGATTGTAATAATTTGATTATAAGCCCAGGATTCATTGATCTACAAATAAATGGTAAGTGTAAATTGAAGTATTGTAGGAGGTACACATTACTTTGAGAAAAATTTGTTAAGGTGGAGGGGAATGAGTGCTGCAGAAACCGGTTATAATGCCCCCTAGGTATAACCCCCCTGACAAGACGTCCCCAATCGTTAAGATACTAACCCCACCCCTCTTGCACAGGTGGTGTATGACATTTGTAGACAATGTTTAGACCTAAATTTTTATGTCTTATTGATTGGGGGCACCATGTCAGGGGCGTGCAATTCATGTTCTCCTATTGTATTTCAGGTGGATTTGGAGTTGACTTCTCTTCTGATCCAGACAAGTTAGAGGAAGGCTTGAAGACTGTGGCTAAGGGTCTGTTACAGCATGGCGTGACATCTTATTGCCCCACAATTGTCACATCGTCACAAGAAAGTTATAGCGAGGTGAATAAATATGCCATTGCTAACCCATGCTGCTCAGCTATAATGTCTTTCCTCCTTCCTGCCTGGATCTGGATCGGATAAGCTTAGATAGGACTTTTCTATACAGGATATATGACTTATTAGTGTATCAATACGACATATGCATTAATTACAATTTCAGTTTTGGCTTATAGATTTCAAAGAAGATAAAGCGAACCCCTGGTGGAGTTGATGGAGCAGAAATATTAGGTAAGGCCACACATATAGCTAAATAACAAAACAAAAAAACAACTACAACAATAAAAGGGTGCACCTCTTTAAAACTGCAAAGTACAGTGTGTGATGGCCCAATTGAAGGTGGGGAATGATATGGACTCTATATCAAGCAGTCTACATTGTAGCTCTGGTAGAGATCACTTTATTCTTGCAGTGCTTCTCTTCACCCAGGGGGTGGCGTCAAATTAATTGCTGGGGAGAACCCCATGGTAGACTGAGATCCATTCAGGGAAGGTGAAAAGATAAACACCAGCCTAATGGAGGCTTGAGTTTAAACTTACTCTACACCTACCTTACCTAAACCCATAGAGAGAACCACCATATTAAATAAACAAGTTTCATATTTATATTAATTCATTTTTTGCTATAGTTTTATACATTTGTTGTTCTTTGTTCACTTTGATGTTGTAAATGCAGGTTCCCATTTAGAAGGGCCATTTATCAATCCTGCGATGAAGGGAGCTCACAAAGAGCATCTGATGAGGCAGATTAGCACCAAGGGAGCTCAAGAAATAGAAGAGTTTTATGGTTCATTGGATCATGTCAGTATCATAACTCTTGCTCCAGAACTGGCTGGAGAAAATATGGAGGCAATAAGACAGTTGGTGAAAAGAAACATTGTGGTGTCAATAGGTAAAGAAAAATAAAGCACAATAAACAATATTTTATTGTATTTTATTGGTATAAATCTGCCAGAGAACAAAGCCTTATACTCAAATGAGGTCTTTCTCTGTTGATTTATTCATGCCCTATACCTAACAGTACATGTTGAAGGAACAGTGGCCTAATGGTATGCTAACCCCAACCTAGTTTACTGCTACCCTCTTCAAACGCTCAGAAGCTTGTGCATATAACATCAGAAATAAAGACCATCTCAGTTTACCTATGTGTAGGACATCAGCAGCTCAGTGTGGCTTCCATTAAAGGGCACTTAAAGCTTGGAAAAATCCTTTTGTTGCAACTGATAACTCGCACTCAGTTTTGTATTTCAAGAAGAATGCGAGAAGTGAAATGTGGCGAGTAAGATGCATTTAGATATAAGTAGGATGTAGTGATAATTGAATAGGCTTATTTAATTTTAAAGTTTAATAAGTCATCCATCGTGCGTTTTTAATATGAATGTGATTAGATATTTTGAATTTATTCTATTTCTTTTTTACCCGATGTAAATTAATTCTGAAAAACCCATTTAGGAAGAATTAATAAAATGTATTGTATGCTGGACTCTGGATCGAGCAGTCCAGGTTTGAGCCCTGGCTGGGGACGTTGTGTTGTATTCTTGGACAAGATACTTTACTCTCACAGTACAATAGCTGTATATGATAGATGTTTTAGATTCAAGCAAAAAAGTCCATGGTGATGATATAGCACGACAGAGATCCACGGAATACATCTTGATTGGTTCATACCCATGCAAAATTCAATATCAGGCTTTACATGGTGTGCACATTGCCAAGCAAGGACAATACAATGTCTTGATCCTTGTACAGCTACATCATCAGTTAAGGATGTTTTGGTTTATGTCTTGGAAATCTATCTTGCAGAGGATGTTCTGCTGTTAATAGTCAAAGAAGAGCTCTCTCCTTAATACAAATCATGTATTGCACATCTATAAATTAAATCAGTTATGAATAATATTAATAAATACTATTAACTCTCATAGGTCATTCAGCAGCAAATCTTTCAATTGCGGAGAAAGCAGCAGCTAATGGCGCCACATTCATCACCCATCTCTTCAATGCCATGTTGCCAGTAAGTAAGGGACTTTAAAAAAATTAATAATATTATACATATTTACTTTTTATATAATATAAAACCAGGGCATGATCGCAGAAAAATAACCAGAGATGAGATGTTGAGAGCTTGAGCAAGTGAATTATGTTGTGTCCTGTCACTGACAGTCCTTCTCTCCACCCAGAAGTACTCCTAACTTCTAAATAGGCAGACTTTTCACTAGGGTCAGGCACCGGGCAAATTGATGGGCTGTAAGGATGATTTTGCCTACCTGGTTTGACCATCTAGAAGAAAAAATTTCCTGATAAAGAAGCTCAGTTTTGCCCGTCTGTGAAAACTAGTTACCATATCTTGCTGAAAAGGTTAATAAAACCCCTGAAAAGGTACTTACAAACTGGTGGTACAAGTTAGTTTGATGAACAGTAGATTTTGTTTATGTTGTTAGTTCCATCATAGGGATCCTGGAATTGTAGGTCTTCTAACAGATAATGAGACTCCTAAACCCATCTTCTATGGACTGATTGCTGATGGAATTCACACTCATCCAACAGCTACAAGAATAGCACACAGATCACATCCTAGTGGTATGTGGGTCTTTTATGTATTTTACATCAAACACAAAAGACCGTGTTTGACCACATTTCCAAACACTGAGAAGAGAGTTGAAAATACGACATGCAGCGGAGTATTTTGATGAACTTCGTTGTGTTTGGAAATGTGGTCAAACACTGTCTTGAGTGTTTGATATACCTTCTCAATCAAAACTAAAACTAAGGAGAAAACAGAGAAATGAAATCATGAAAATGATTAAGATCAGATATCCAAACACCGTCACAGTCATGATTTCCATTGTTTAAACTTGATGAATTATTAATGAGTTTGAGAATTATACTTCCTGTCCAACCCTCATGAATTCATTGGATTCCTTCTAATTTGACATAAAACACCCTTCGCTCTTTTGATTTCTCTCACATTCTCTCAATTCTTGAAGAGGCTCAGAGGTACATGTATTTGTTGTTAGTTAAGTTTTGATCTCAGTTAATTTTTGATTTGAACTATATGTGGTTCACTTTGTTCTAGTTAGTAGACACCTGGCAGTCTGTTTTTCTCTTGTATTAAAAGGTTTGAGATGCTTGTCATCTCGCTTAGGGGTGTAAATCAAGGATTTTGGTCTCACTTAGAGTGTTTAGAACAAAACTCCACTATTTTTAGCTGTCAAAGTATCTTTTAGGGTACACTCGAAGAGATAGCAATTTAAAGCGCTCTCATTTCCGTTTTTAGGCTTGATTTCTGCTGCTCTTTTGAGTCCAGTGTACTAGCTTCGCTTGGGCTCTTTTCCCCAACACTGAACAGCAGCTGGTAATCAAACCTATTCTGTTTTAAGTTATATCTTTCAGGGGTCAAATAAAGCTCAAGTCGTACCCGGGTTGATCTCTGCTGGAAGGTTTAATTCAAGTTTTCTGACGAGCATCCCTGGTCTTTTCCGGCATGTGGGAGTCCTTGCTCCATCCCCCTTGGGGTTTACTTTAGACCATCTTAATATCTCTATGACTCTGCCAAGACTCACTATGTAATCCTTTCCCTTACTTCCCAACAGGTCTTGTTTTAGTAACAGATGCTATAGCTGCACTTGGTCTTCCACCAGGGTTACACAAGCTTGGTCCAATGCAGGTTGAGATTAATCATGAGAAGGCCACCTTATTAGGAACAAACACTCTAGCTGGAAGGTAGAAAGTTCTGTATATAATATGAGTTTATGAATTCCAGTCAATTACTATCATCTCAAAATTGGAATCTTGATTTATCAGACTACAGTTATATTGTTATGCACTTAAAAGTTTCCTAGCTCTGACTAGTCTCTGTCCCTTTTCACCGAGGAGATCTTGAGAAAAAAGAGAGATAGGAGATAACCTTTGATCACCTGATATGGTACAATAATGTGTAGCTTTCATTGCTTTGTATTTCCTTCAGTATTGCTTCAATGGATGTCTGCATCCAAAGATTCAAGAAAATGTCAGGTTAGCCATTGTATTGTGAGTACTTGTAAAACCATTTTTTCAGGGAATCTATAATTCTTATTCTTATTCTCTTATTCGTCCAGTTTAGTCCTATACCTTTCTTTAATAATTTGGCCTTTGGGACATCCCAGCCCACTCTCTTGGAATTTAGGATGACCGTCCATAATTATTTTGCTTGGGTATGGTTATTTTCCTCAACTGCACATTTATGATGTTCTCTGATTGACAATGATGATAATTTTAAAGACACTAATGCTGTAGATGATGATTGATGACTAAAATACATGTACACTCATGAGTTAGCTGAGGGTGAAGCCAAAAATTTTAATTGAAGGTGATGGCAAGTGTTACCATTAAATGTTGCATATCATCACTCAACCGGGATTTTAGTGACAACTTGACATTTTTTACCCTCGTAACATCTGCAATTGATGCGACCAAGAAATACCTATAATATAGAACTTTACAGTGGATTATCTTTTTGATTAAGATGCTATCTTTTGCATTTCAGGCTGCACTACGGTAGAAGCACTAGAAGGAGCCACCTTACACCCAGCCCAGGTGTTGAGGATTGAGCACAAAAAAGGCACCTTGAATTACGAGTCTGATGCAGATTTGGTCTTTCTAGATGATGACCTCAATGTGCATGCTACATGTATTGCTGGAGAACCTGTGTGGTTGAAGAAAGGAGGTCTAGTGACTGGTGTGATGCAGCTGAACTATAGCATGATACCATACAAATCAACAAAACATATGAGATAAATATCACATTATATTCAAATGTGAGGACCGTGGTGGTAATTATAGACCACAATTATATTCTCAGTATAGGATGGAACTAGCTTGCAACTGGGGCTAATGCAAGGAATCTTTTCAAATGCAAATGACATATTGATCCTTTTTTCATCATATTCCCTCGCATGAGCCTTCATTACAAGCTAGTTCCAGTCCAATACTGAAAATATGATTATGGCCAATTGAAATATAATTTAATATAAACCTCTATGAAAGATACCTGCTTCCACTCCCAAACATAACAGACCAACTTTGGTGATCCGCTAATTGCATGGACACCTTACAGCCCACTTAATACACGTTTTGCTGTTCATTTACAGAAAATATCCATTCATTTGTGTCCAAATTTGTTTCATTATGGTCAAGATACTCTCATTAACACCAATAATGACCTTCATGTACACTTTTGGACAATCCTTTTTCAACAAAAGACTTTCAATAACTCAATTTGCATGAGCACTCACAATCAATTGCATTATTATACAACCATATCCATGAAGGTGACAATCTTAAGTGCGGTGAGACAAACATTACAGCCATAATAGCACTTATTTTTGGAAGAGAGAATATCAAATTTTCTGAACAATTTATCCCTCAATTGCCTCACTTTTGAGGCATCCTGGCAAATATGTTTGCATGAAACGATACCGTTGTCCACATTTAGGTCCTGATTATCCTTTCGCTGTGTTCAAATGGGATTCTATTTCGTCGTGGCATTTGTGGGGAAATCTAACTGTCACTTTATCACATGTATACTGTAGTGCGCCCTCTGAGTTGTACGCAAAAGGCTGGTAAGAGGCTGAATTTATATCTGCAAGGGGAGGATTGTGAAAATACCATTAAAAAAAGGTACATACGGTCCCTAGTTCTGTAATAAAATTTTCGAGGAAAATTGGGCGCGATATCTCCGTTCAAAAGAATTACGTTAATGAGCTATTGTTTTCTCTTAACGTTAGGGGAAAACACGGTAATGTCTGTCTCAACGTACTAAAGATTGTCACCTTCACGGATATGGTTGTATAATAATGCAATTGATTGTGAGTGCTCATGCAAATTCTGTTATTGAAAGTCTTTTGTTGAAAAAGGATTGTCCAAAAGTGTAAATGATTGTCGTTTCGTGACAACGAATTTTATTTCGACAAAAATGACAATACATTTACAGTCAATGAATGTCAAAGGAAGATATTGTTTATCTTTTGATGATTTTGAATGTTAATACTATGCAAATATTATTTTTGAACGTTCCTTGCACGCAAATGAAGGTCATATTGGTGTTAATGAGAGTATATTAACCATAATGAAACAGATTTGGACACAAATGAATGGATATTTTCTGTAAATGAACAGCAAAAGGTGTAATAACTTTGGACTCCCTTAATAGAGGCGACAGTTACACAATTTGTATTGTGCTCACCAGTAATGTTATTGGACAGCTATCAATGCCAAGCTTGATGATTAGGTGAGGGAGGAACCCTGGGCATATGTGGGGCATTTGACCCCTATTGTCATCGCCACATTTTACTCTGTACAGTCCTCGTCCAGGTTAGGAGGACATTTGATGTTTTAATAGGAGATCGAAGACCTAATCATTTTTCACAAAACTGTAAAATAATTGATTAAGACTTGGCAATTTATAAATATCAGTTTTGCAATGATTCGTAAACACCTAACTGTATTTAAGAGCCGCCCTCTATAAGTTTCAACTATCATCATTTGGACGAGAAAAAAATGAAATTCCTCAAACTTTCCCAGATGAAAGGTCTAGATAAGTGATTCACAAAAATATATTTTTCAGTTCAATTCGATTCGTATTTTAGCGCTGGGGCGACCATCTTGGTTTTGCCCCTCTGAGAGGGCTTTCAGCGGACATTTTAGGGCACATTTTTAACAATTTGCCATGCAAAGAAAATGATCTAAATCCGGATAAAAACCCATTATTCGAAGCTAGAAAATCCACCTTGTTACGTTGAGAGGTCGTTTTGGGAATTTGATCAACATCTGATTTTTTTTGCAGAATTTTAAATTTCTTCCCTTTCGATTTACTGGTGAAGCGCCATAAAAATGGCGAAATTTAAAGGAAAATATCGCCAAAAGTACATCACTTCAGATGTCAAAACTACACTCCACTTAAAGAGCAATGTCTCACCTGTAAAAATATGCAATAAAATT
>Ga0126339_10004492_pt1 | contig 10319 bp, 12 predicted proteins | sample OrbTmetagenome_2_FD_92532 | JGI IMG/M metagenome (GOLD analysis project Ga0126339, IMG submission 92532) | Coral microbial communities from Petempiche,Puerto Morelos, Mexico - Orbicella T R C metagenome | ecosystem: Host-associated > Invertebrates > Cnidaria > Coral | place: Petempiche,Puerto...
ACACAATGTTATAAATAAATTTGACACCTGCGTTTTGAACATTTATATCACTGTTATTATGCTATTTAGTTTGACCTTGTTGAGCTTTTTGTATGTACTCTACTGGACATCTTCATCAGTCAGACATAAGAACTATTCATAGTACAAGCACATGTACATACCTCTCCTATGTAAACAACAGGAACATCCACTTTTCTATCATCTGTAAAAAGTAAAGACAGATCATCTGTAAAATGCAACAACTACTGCAACAAAATGTGTTTTGAAACCCACATTTAGTGTACATTTGAATTTTCAAATACATGATTATGTTATAGAATTACGCCATAAAATTTACGTTAACAATTTGAATATTGGAATACACTGGGAACAAAGGACTGCGCGTGCGCCAACAGTAGTTGAAACAGAATGAAAAGATTACATTGAGTGAACACAAATTACATAAAAAAAGAATTAAAAAGGATGAGACAAATCTAAGTGCCTCAGCTGTTAGTTTAGAGTTGAATTTCCCACGTAACCCTTTACCCCCTAAGGCGAACGACACTCTGCCTGTGTACAATATACCATTTGAAGGCCACTAATCAGCTTATTTAAGAATTGACATCAGCAGCTATGAAGGAGGTAGACATTTTGAGAGAAATTGCTTTAACATAGGAAAATGAACGACTTCAAAAATGTATCAATCTTCTAATATATTAGGTATACCCCTAAACTATAACTTATTTAGCAGCTCTTAGTGCATAGCTTGATAAGAAACAAGTCTTGCATTCCATTTGCATCCCCAAAAAGGAACTAAAAACTTCTGGGGGTGGTCAACCATGTCTTGGATGAGAGGGAGTCAAAATTTTATGACTTCAATGAGCAGATCTTCACAAGACAATTTTCATGGCAAAAATTCATAAAAATCTGTCAAATATTCACAACGTTATGACCTTCTGTGCCAATTTGCACTCTTAGGGGGTAAAATTAGTATACACCACCTCTTTTATCTTGACTTGAAAACTGGAGGCGGCAGAATCTAGAATCGTGAAAGATTCTGTGGACACTTGGACGTAAGTTCCATATATGACATTGTTACACGTAAAGGACATGCCTGCCATGTTGTTGTCGGCACTATTATAGTAAGTACGGTAAATAATGCAAAATAGTTTACAAAACTTATTTTGCTACTTGCCTGAGCCACCTCCTATTGGTTCAATACTATCACTCTTTAAACTCCTGATAATAGCAGCATTAAAGCCTCCTTCAGTAGCATAGGCCCCCTGGATTAACAAAAACAGCAAATCCTTCAGTTTATTGACGTTTATTTTGAACTAATTATAATATGTTGTAACTTCTGGCTGATTTATAATTCTTCATAGAAATTACTTGTAGGTATCAATACTTCTGTAGTTGACCACTTAGAGCTAATCAGTATTAACAGTAATGCAGTGGCTACAAAATTTTAAATTTAATACCACACTATTGCCATTGTCAGGTACATTAATTCACGACTGAATGCAACAAAGGAAACTAGTAGACCCCCAAAAGATACCATCTTGAATGAAAAAAAATAAAATAAATGACCTTTAACCCTAGCCTTTCAAACGTACAGTAATTTTTTATGTGGTAACAACATATTAATAACATCACATACCTTCTTATCAAAATCACAATCACCCACATCAATGAGTAGAAACCAATTTCCAGAGTAACCTGACTGATTATAGCTACTTAGAGGCTTGACTGGCTTACAAGCTTCTCTGGGGTTAGCTAATACCACAACACCCTTAAAAAGATACAATAAATGTTATTTACTAAAAGGTAAAGATAATGCGACCAGTAGCTCACAACTGCATGAGGCTATCCTGGTTTCAGTAGCGTGAGGCCATCAGGAGTTCTGTTCCCCCCCTGCACTGAATGCTTCATAAGTTAGTCCCCCCTCCCCCCCCTTTCAGCATTTTGTCAAGTACCCTTATAATCTGACAGATCACATGTAACCATAAATTTACACCCTCAGGCAGAGAGAAGAACACAACAAAATTACTTGGCCATCCATTTGTTCCAATTTGCTTAATATGCAGTAACCATCCAATATCTAGCTGTCAATCAGGCCTCTGCACCAGTATCTTACCATCACTAAAAGTCTAGCCATGTCATTTCTGCCATTTTATTTCCTTTACAAAAAATTCTCAACAGGGTCCTGAACTGGCATTACAATTAAATCCTCATTCAGTAAGGGCTTCTAACTTACCATTAAATATGGAGTTGGAATGAGTGTACCGAAACTTGCCCAGCCATAATCATAACAGTGGTTACATGAGGTACCATTACAATTAGTTTCCTGAAAAAAAAAGATTAAAATAAATAAATATATAAATAAATAAATAAATAAACAAATAAATAAATAAATATATAAATAAATAAATAAACAAATAAATAAATAAATATATAAATGCACAAAACTAATGAAAAAATACATTGAAAAAAATCAGGAAAATAAGCAGATGAGGCCTGATAAACTGCCAATAACTAAACACTTGACACGAAGAGGATAGTTGAAGGTGATCATACTTGATCATGGTTAAGGACTGACATTGCCAAAAAATTATCATAGATCTCGCTGTATCCTTGTCTCAATAGAAGCAAAATGTTAAATATCACTTAAATGTCATAATGCATACTGACCACACAAACTTGATTATTCTCAAAGGACGAACAAAAGCCAACATAGTACAGCCACAAGAACAGAATTCCTTTAAACATCCACCAGCTGTCAGCCATCATAGTAAGTTTATAACTAAAAAACCTGAATTCCCAAATACGAAAGACAACTTAAGTACAACTTTTAAAAATAACTTTGAGTATAATAATAGCATAATTTATATTTCTACATGTCACTATTACATAATTCCATTTTGAACCTTTCCATGCAACCACCTAAAAAGTCACTTGCAAGATGTCAGAGAACAATGGAGTCACAGCCTGATTTATAAAGAACACGTCGTCTAAAAAGAAATTTAGGTACATCCATCTACACGATGTTAGCAGTATTGCAGTGAATAATAGCCACTTGCAAACATCAGTTACATGTATGAGGATCAAGGAGCTCCTACAAAAACAAAATCTATCTTAATATCAGGGTTGGAGATGTCTTCTTACTCAATTGACCCAGGGTCTGAAATTAACTTTTTTAGGCAGGCGCCAACTGGCAACTGAAATTTTTTTTCAGTCGCCAGATGGAAAAATGTGGTCGCCAAAAAGTGTCAAAAAAAATTTTCCTTCAGAGCAAAACACAAAAACGTGGAGTTTTTCAAGATGTTTCTTTGTGTGAAGATATTTCTACTCCTGAATGACCGCAAGAGTCAGATTCCACGTGTAAAGACATTAAAATATCGTGTAGCTTACAATTTAGTTGAAATGGAGTTTTCATCAAATACATAGCTCTCTAAGTTGAGACTGAACATAACATCATTTTCCTCCTACATGCCATCGGTATGAAGCCTTCTAGACATGCACAAACCAAGCGGCCATGTTGCTTGAAAGGAAAGCACATCTTTCTGCCATGCACCCACGATATGGCTGGCAGTTGAAACTGCTGAAAACATGGCGGCACTAAATGTTGATTACAGTGTGTGGATTTAAACTATTTTGGGAGTCATTTAACAGTAAGCTTACCTTCATTTCTGATCTAAATTATTTTCTATGAAAGCTAAATACTTTGAGGAGACAAGGGGTAAGTTTTTTGCTTGAAACCAAACACAAAGTTTTTGGATTTAAAACGAAATTGATTTCTTGAATGCCTGTTCAAGACGCTAAAAGTTAGTTGCCTAATGGCGACTAGCCTCAATATTCTGGCCTCAACACTCAATTTTCAGTCGCATTGGCGACCAGCTGGTCACAATTTTGACCCTGACACCCTACTTAACTATAGTAAGACCACACCAAATGAAGTGGTTGCCTACTAGATGCTAAAGACAATAAAAAAAATGTCAGCCATCAGCGCTAAGTGTAATTGTTGTCACCTACAAGAAGTGGCCATTTATAAGAGGTTCTGACCATAAAGGGAGAAGTCCAATTATTGAAAATGCATTCTATGGGCAACTTGTAATAATTCACCATTCCCTTTTCAAAAATTGTGACTTTTCAAAACAGGGAAAGAGAAGCCATCCATGCATGCCTTCTACTTTCTCCTTCTTTATCCCCAAATTACAGAGCTTCAACCAAACAAGGGTGTACTACCAGTGGAACCTTTTACCAATGATATGGATGCACACTTCTGTACAAAACCCTCCTGTCAACCACCAATACAACTGGACCAGGATTAAAAGTTAACTGAAGCATTAAAAAATGTTTGTCACTGCCTATCTTTAGTGCAGTTTGAGATTATTTAAATTCAAAACTGAAGGCCAAACAATATACACAGAAATCCTTACCGAAAAGTTACCAAAGTGAAATCAAAATTCTTGCTAATCCTAGATCAGCTTAAGGTCATTCCACTGAAATAGAACCTACACTGAGACTTTTGCCAAACTTTGCCAATTGACTGTTTATATTGTAGGAACTTAAATTTGGAAATAAAAATGAGGGGTCCCCATGTCCGTTTACGAGCAACAGGACCTTGTTTATACCATATACTGTATATCCTTATAATAGCACGATGATTATAGTCACGATAGCTTGCTAAATTCACGTTTCCGACGATTGTCTCTTGCTCAACACTAAGAATTGGCCCATATTTATTTTACATGGAGAAATTTTTTACTCAATTCAACACAACAGAAAAAATGATAGGTCACCATACTTGTTTTCGAGAAAATGACGATTTACCTCTATGGCGAGGTCCAGCCGCAAAGAAAAAGCCACCATTTTTTAATGCATGCGTGCTAATCGCGCGTGAAATTATGCGCAGTAGGGATGCGCAAATGCAATACTGGGGAATGACCTTAATCAGGCTTTGGACAACCCTGTCCTGTTGTTTACTGTGTCTGATGAAAGTAACCACACAGGTTAAGTGAACCCTGACATTAATTTTGAAATTGCCAACAAAATACTATGTAGCAAACAGAACGTTTCTTGAGGAAAACAAAGTGACATGGAATGAAAATGGCATAATCTTTAACTTTATTTTCCTCAAGTCTTATCTCACTCTTTGTCCAATGTACATCTTCAAGTTTATAACTTTAATTGGAAATATTATTGTAAATACTATACATGTTCCAAGCATATGTAGTAGTACTATGACCTTCAAGATACAAAAGTACAGAGGTAAGCTTTGCTGAGGAACGTCACGTAGTGATGCCACCATCTAAGCTTACCTAGTTTCACATTACGCCCAGTCATGCAGCCCTTCTGGAAGCAAAATTGTAAACCACGCGCAGTTCACGAGATTTTGTTAAACATGTAAGATATTTCTAATGGATGAGGTATTCTGGGAGAATGGACCAAAATAAAGCGGAAAAAAAATACCAATTATCTTCACCGAAAAAACAAAAGACGTCAGAGCTAGTTGAATCGAACCCTGCATCCATCTCAATTTTTTTATGTATTTTGCGCCTATTCTCGATTGTCATACGTACTAAGACAGGTCGTAACACTCTAAAATAATCTAACTCTACAATACAAAATTCCTTGGGAAACGAGAGAAAGACACAGCGGCAAATTTGAGTCCTAGCTGCATCATGTCGATCGACAGAGAGTTTATTTGCTGCACGGAAACAAACTTGAAGTCTACGCTGTTCACTTAGAACATGTTCTCGTCAACAAACGATTGCATCTCAACCATTTGACAGTATTTCGGCAATCGTTGTATTTGCAACACAAAAAGCATTCCCCACCTTTTTTTTACTTCTTGATAGAGAAGTAAAGCTTTTTACTTTCGAAATTCGCTTTCCAAGTCGTTTGCGAATGTTCAACCTAAACTCGTGCCTCACAACGTCGAATATTTACTTCCTCGCACGTTTCTCTATGCGTCAGCACTATCGTACCGCGAACAAAGAACTAACGTACCTTGGTATTTAGTTATTTTGACGACGTTACATCGCGTAGAAGTAGTTTTTCCAGGTTAAAATGTCACCTCCTTGATCTACTTGGTCAATGTTCGTTATGGCAGTGGTGGCAGTAGACAGCAATCGCGTTTCAGGTGTGCTTACCATGTTTGGCAATTGATTGCGTAAGGCTCCACGACTGAGGGCCTTTTGGGGTTTCTGGATTAGGGGCTCTAAGGAATGTATGGATAAGGCTCCACCGGTTTCTGATGAGTTTAACACGGCTAACATGTCCGGTTTCACCGATATGAAATTACTGAAATCGGAGTTAAACGTTCCAGAAATCGGAGTTAAATTTTTAAACTTGGACCTGAGTTGATTCGGAAAATTGTTTAGGAGTTATCGCCAGGCCCTGCGCGGTGAGCCTTGAGATATTACAAGGTAGACTGTCGTTGTAGCTTTTTTATTTTGAGCATTTGAGAGGGCCAAATAGACTCTAGTCCGAAAAAATGGAAGAAAACACGATTTTACACAGTACGTGTCACAACGTGTAGGAATACAGCGAGGTAAAACACTCTCCGATAGCAATGTGAGCGACAATTTTGGGCACACACACACACACACACACACACACACACACACACACACACACACACACACAAACAAAACAAAACAAAACGGAAAAAAAAAAGAAAAAGAACTAAAACAAAACAAAACAAAAAAACAGTACAAGACTCGAAGAAACTCAGTATATATATATTCTCCGATGCGCTGACCTGCAATCGCGCTGATGCCAAGGCTGCCGAGTAATCTAACTATATTGAATTTGTCCAAGAGAAAATAAACAAGTTTTGTTCTACCGTTCCCAAATTCACAATTAGCCAATCAGAAGCCGTGTCTACTGTTCTCTTATCTTGCGATATCAAGTCACTGACCTAATATAGTTGGATTTTTTGTTCGAATTTGATTACGGGTCGTACGGTAAATGTTTGGTCTCCTCATGCGTATCAACAGGTATCCCAAACTCTTTGGAAGCCCTGAAAATTTTAATATATTGTCGAAAAGACATTTGATAACAACTCGACTCTTCCGTCTGCTACTTGTATTTCCGTGGCGTTCTGGGGCCGTTTAAAAGCGATTTCAGCGATCCAGTTTTAGTTTCAATTCAGTTTTCATTGAGCTTGAAACTAAAACTCGCTGAAATCGCTTTGACACGACCCCAAAACACAAGCAGCACACAGAGGAGTGGAAGCCCGGCGGGGGACGGGGGTGCTCATCAGATTCTCATTCTGAAACTCACCTGATATGCCGCCGAAGCATACCAAAAAGTAGCTTAAAATGTCGATCATTCCCCGCCCTCAACCTAATCGGCCCGGGGCGAGAGACGGGAATTAGCAAGGGGATTAGACGGCTGAGGGCGGGATATCACAAACATTTCAGGCTAACCAAAAATATGCAATTAAATATGAAAACCACTAACGAATTTAAGTCTACGGGGTGTCAAAGCTTGGAAAAAAGAAGCTCAAGCTGGCTTAACTTACATAAGTCTCTCTTGTGTTTAGAAGCCTATCCCCGTTGCTCGTAAGTGAAGGCATGTTCTTCTATAGTCAGGTTGAACAGATCTTTATTACAAATTCGTGTTGTCTCTTTATCAATACGCACAGAGAACTAATTCTAAAACGCACATCATCACAATTGCCACATCTCTGTTCTCACTGAGCGATATTTGCTCCATCGTGCATCCTAAAAAGTCAGTTTTTATTCAAAATCTCTTTAATTTTACTATGTACACATTCGCCCGGTTGACTCGCATTAACTATTTGTACATAACATAAGTATAACTTAGTAAACATGGACCGTTTGACTTGATATATAACGTTTGTGTCAACAAAATACAGGTTTACTACAGTAGAAAATACTGTTATAGTTCACTCAATGATCCAACACCTTGAAAAAGTACTGCACCTGAAATAATAATAAAAAAAATCAAGACAAATATAAGTTGTCAAGCCATTGGAACGCGCCCCTTTCTCATTCGTTCCCATGAGTTCGGAAAACCAAAAAATATGTGTACGAACCTCGATGAGGCCATCTTCAGGTAGATCACTGCAGTGTACAGCGTTTTTTATCTTATCTTTACCAAACATTGCCCGTAATGTTCCAGGTCGTAGATGACGAGCGATTTCCTGAAAACAGTTATGTCAGTCATGTTAGCGTTTTAATGTCAGGAACTTTTTTCACGCATTTTAAAAGGTTGCCTGATTTTTTTTTCGCACATCACACACACACAATGAGGCTTTTTGTTTCAAGAGCTTCCTTGAAAAGATACTAGAATCTAGAAGAACAGGGCAGATACAGGAATTTAGCACATTAGAAAGTAAGCATGAAAAAAGATTACAGTGTGGATAAAATTGAAAACAAGGCTTTGATAAAAATAAGTTATGGCAGCCGTTCCTTTATGTCGCACAATGCAAAATTCTTGTCGCAACATAAAATTAATTAACGAAATATTTAACGAAATCAAGAATTCCTCAAAAGTAAGTTATGTTGTTCAGTAATGTTGACATTATGGTTTTTTGGGCGGGTACGGCAGGGGTGGGGACTGGCTTAATTGACATTGTCATCCTAAGTTAGTCACAAAACGAAAACCAGTCTAAATCCTTACGCGAGTTTTCCCGCGCTCAGAACCCTCTCCACGCCTTTACTTCGACTTTTAATTGGTTCATTTCGTTATGGAAGTTATTCGTGCCTGGCTTAGTGAGGGGAAGTTGGTTTTAGTTTATGGCAGTCACTTGAAGTTGAATTTTGGTGACTCGGAACACTGTTGACCCACCACGCACACACGTACATAAGGCACACACAAACACGCACGTAACGTTCACACAAACACGCACATAACGCACAGATAAACACGCATGTAATGCACACACAAACACGCACGTAATGCACACACGATAGCCTGCGCGCAAACATGTACTGGGAAACAATAGAGTTGTGATGGAGGCAGCTTACAGGATCAGAAGGACCAACAAACTCTCTGAATGTGACTGGTGCATCAGGGGCTCTAATCTCCATGGCCAAACACGGACCACAACACAGTTCATCAACCATACTCTGAAGGAAGATAAGAAACAAATCAGGATTAACAAAAAAATCGGCGCCAGGTAACATACCTTGATCTGCCTAAAATACGAGAAAACCAAACATATTGATGATTTGTTGAAATACTACAGCTCAACAAGTGACAGGAACCAATTTGAAAGTAGGACTCAAAAAAAGTTCCGTCCAGTTTTCCAGCATTGGCAGATCTTCCTGTTGGGCAAGGGTCCTGGCGAGCCTTTCCTCTGACTAAATAAGTATTTTAAAACAAACAAACAGACAGACAGACTGCACTACAACTGCCTGGGGCCAGGGCAAGTGACAAATGCTACAGACTGCTATTTAAGTTATTTTCACAAGCTCTGAGAACTGATGAGGATGTCCAATGAAGGCAAGGACAGAACAGATTACAATATGAAAAAGTAGGGAAAAGTATGTTGAGTGGATAAAATTAACACGTTACGTTTTGGACGACTTTGTTCTTGATGTTTTTTTTTCTTCTTTGCTATTATTTTTGTTTGAACATGGAAATACTTTTATTAATAAGGTTGCATTTTTGTCAGGTGGATTTTAACTTAACCACACACTATCACTTACTTTGTATTCATTTACAACACCTTTGTACACTTCATGAAATTCTTCTGCGTTGGCTCTTTCAAGATGAAACTGGAGGTTAAATAATGTGAACATAAGTAAAGGCAGCCCAGTTCTGTTTTAAATAGTTGGCTAACAGCAAACAAAATTACACACCATTACAGTATAGGAGGGAAAAAAACAACCTTTCTGAGACAAAACTACTCAAAATTCCCTGAACAATTAACTCTGGGTTGCATTGAAATTCTAGTGTTCCAGTGACTTACCATCTGAACTGCAGAAATTTCAAAACCCTTGCTGGATATGGCTGCGATGATTTTACCAGTAAGACCTGAACAAAACATTCAAGAAATTATCCAAAATTTAGGACATTGAAATCCTTTTGTTGAATGTTCAAGTCATAACATTTATTGGAAAACATCACTGGTTCAGAATGTGTTCAATGGACTACAACAGCTAAAAGAGGTCTCTGCACGCATTGCGTGCCTATGTCGCGAAAATCTTAAATGTGTATTTGCAAAAAATATCCATACCTTCCCCCCAGAAGGGATTGTTTCTAAGAACCCCCCACCCCTCTGGAAATTCCAATTAAGCTTCCTACATTTCTTTAATTTGTTTGGTCTTACACAGAGCTCGACGCCCAATGGGGTTTGCCAATCC
>Ga0126339_10004493_pt1 | contig 10318 bp, 4 predicted proteins | sample OrbTmetagenome_2_FD_92532 | JGI IMG/M metagenome (GOLD analysis project Ga0126339, IMG submission 92532) | Coral microbial communities from Petempiche,Puerto Morelos, Mexico - Orbicella T R C metagenome | ecosystem: Host-associated > Invertebrates > Cnidaria > Coral | place: Petempiche,Puerto...
ACTCTTTATATAATAGTTTTTCTTACCGAAAGTTGGCGATTTTAAGCTGAAATATTCTTGTGAATATTCTTAGATTATGCAGTGTGACATATCTGTTTTCGAATGTATTTGGTGTCTGATCTGATGACGTTACGAGTAATTTTGGAGCCAACCTGCAGGCATTCAAGCGTGATACGACGCACATAACTTCTTGCAGAAATGTATTAGTCGTATTAGCATCGACCATACAGGCTAGTTCTGTTTTTTGTCGCTTTTTGGCCAGTTTTTCTGTTTAGTGAAAGGAAAATTTTTATACGGTTTAGTTAAATCATATAATGGTGTTGCATTTACAAATTTCCAACATTCAAAATTATATTCGTTAAAACATCTCAGCCCCGGGTTTTATTCTTAAAATATTCTTAAAATTTCGCAAATTTCAGCCTTGATATTCCTGTCTGAACGTATTCTTATAAAAAAGAAAGAGTGAAACTGACTTCCTACGTGTCGTTTCATTTGGCGTTTTCGAGTCAGTATTAAAACTCGGGAAGCAATGCCAAAAACGGCCCTAAGTAAACATAAATCTTCACAACTTGGTATGTCTTTCGAGCGCGAGTAATGAGCTCTGAACGCCCCGTCGTTCGATTACGCCAAATAAGGGAATCCCGAAACTTACGTGTCAGGCGACGGAAATGCGAATACTATTATTTTCTTTTCCTGTCAATCTGCGGGGATCCGGATGTGATGTCACTTTCGTGTTGCTCTTGCAGCGAAACGGCACGCGCGAAAAGTCACGCAAGTAAATGGTATTCACAAAGATTCTTTATTCTAAACTTCGAGTCGTCGGTTTTTGTTCCACTGTTCGCAGGACTGATAGAGACTAAGATTACGCAAATTCACTTGGAAACGAAACCTGTCGCACGCTAGGAAAAGAAAGGAACTACTTGCACTTTACTCGTTAGTTCCACTCAACTTGCAGAGGCGAGGCAACTCCTTGGAATCTTATAAATAATTTATTAAATGAAAAATATACATACTTAAACAACGGAGTTGTTGTAGAATATCTCGAAAACAATCGAGTTTCGCAATTAGTCCAAGAGACAATTAGATTCGCGCGGGTGGCCGGATTCCGCTATTTCTAAGCCTTGCTTGCGTCACAAATGAACACGGCAAGTGTTTACAGAGTAGACAAATGACCTGTGTGGGAATTTTAGTCGATTAGCAACTCAAATCTGTAAATAAACATAGAATATTAGTTGTTAGTGTGGGTTTATATCATAGATAAAACAGCTAAAACATGGCAGCTAAAGTCAATAAAAAGATTCAACATCGTATTTTTCTACACTGCGACAAATATCTGCGCCAATTTCATTTTATATATTATTCTGCATATTTGTTGGCACGCATTCAACCTTTACAGGTATGTATCTGTACGACATCAGCTCTCCGACATGAAGATTATAACATGAATTTCAAATTGGCATACTTTTCGATGATTGTTCTGTCAATAATTTCGCATTTAGCGCTTCTTTCTGCCTTTCTTCTTTCCCTGGCGTTGTGAATCGTCTTCTTGGTGATTTTTGTCCACATTAAGAGCATGCCCGAGTTCTTTTATGTGTTGGAACATTTTGTTTCTCGTGGGAAACGACGCTTGGCAGACATTGCACTTGAATGTGCTTGTTGCCGGTTCCTTGCTAGCTGCACACGATTTTTTATTTCTTTCCGTCGAGTTTTTGTTGTCATAAACAGCGCCAGTCGACTGTATATCGCTGCCAGATTCTTGTAATTCCGTGATGTTCTCTTTGTTTCCGTCCTTCTCTCTATCAACGTCAGTTGTTGTTGTCCGGATTTCGTTCAGTAAAGTTTGTTTATCATCGCTGTTGCTTATTTGTTTTTCCCTTTCTACTCTGACTGTACTTTCTTCGTCATCGTCTTCGTTTCCCTTACTCTCTGAGTCTTCATCAACTTCTTCACTGCCCTCTAAGTCCCCTTCTCCAATTCCTGACAAAGCTCTTTTCCTCTCGTGCAGCACCTTCATTTTATAGCGATTGTTGCCCTTGATTCTCATAGTGGACAATTCCACGGAGTCCATCAGATTTAATTCTCCAATACTCACAAAATCCGTGCTACCCTCATCAACGCTGTACTGTCTCTTGTTCAGATACTCTTCTTCTGGTCCGTCGTCATTTATATCATCCAAATCATTTTCTACGTGGCTGGACGCATGATCGTCCACTTGCTCATTCTCAGCCATTTCTCGTTTGATGGCAGCGACCTTGTCCTTATGTTTCCTTGACTTCTCGTGGTTCACTAGCGCCTTCTCTGTTTTGAAAGCTTTATCACAAGCCACACAATAAAACTGTTCCACCTCCTCGTCATCTGATTGGCTCTCAGTGACATCAATGTCTTCGCCAAATTCGCTGTCCAAATGAGTGTTCATTTGGGCCAAGTCCTCCTCGAGTCCCGACAGTGTTGCCCAGCTCTCTTCTTTATACTCTTCAAACATCTTCTCGCGTTTCCGCAGAGCTTCGAGGCGCTTCTGTTCCGTTAATCGCTTTCTTTCTTCATCTTTCTCCTTCAATAGCTCCAGGTATGCCTTCACACGCTTGTCCCTTTTGCGGACGAACTTTACCAAGGCGCGAACTTCTTCGTTTCTTTCCTTTTTGGCGGCATCTCGGATTTTCTTGTTGTCTTTCTCCATCAGACGCTGGACTCTGCGGTTGGGCGCCTCTCTGATGTTGTATTTCTCCAACCAAACGTAGGATTTTAGAGTCGAGTAACTTTGCCAGAAAGCGTAAAAGGGCTGCACCACTTCTTCGTAATCACTCGAAGATGTTCCAAACTCGGGTATTTCCAGATCTTCATCAGTTGCGAATTCAGCGTCTTCTTTAGCTATTATTCTAAAAACATTGGAATAGACAGCATAAAATCCTTGCTCGTCGTCTCCGTAACCGCAATAAACAGAAGCGCTGAAGTACTTCATCAAATTAACGCTGTTATCGACATAATCATCCCCACCTCTGATAATCTGTTCGCGATGTTTATCGTACCAGGCTCGCTCTTGAGGGTCACTGAGAACTTCATAAGCTTGCTGGATCTCTGTGAAAATTCGAGTACTCTCCTCATTGTTGTCTCGGTTTTTATCGGGATGCCATTTTAAAGCAAGTCTCCTGTAGGATTTCTTTATCTCTTCGTCGCCTGCGTCCCTCTCGACTCCCAACACTTCATAACAGCAACGGGGCATTTCCAAAACTATAAAATACCAGCTAACAGCAAAAGCATACAGGTGATCTTACCAATATGAGTCCTGTAGGGAAAGATGCCTTTCACAGAAAAAATATTTTCAGCAGTTATTTCATACACCACGTTTTCGCCGGCATGGCGAAACAAAATGGCGGAGAGGTGGGTGCGCATGACATGATAGCTGCTGGTCACTAAGATTGTCATTTCAGTAGAGCAGTGGTTACTACTTGGTTGCTACGCGACGGTCTACGCGAGTCAGCCGCAGGCAAACTGTCTCTTCACTTCAAGATATTGCTGTCTTTCTCTTCAGGTTATATTTGATTTTTGATTTCGATCACAATTAAGATGCACAGGGCCTACCAGCCGATAACTCCCGCGAACAACAAGCTCTTGAAGAAACGATGGGATATGAGCAGATACCATACGCACAGGAGAAAGGTTTGTTTTCAGTTTGGCGCGCTACCGCGGGCCCAAAACTTCAATATTTAGTTCTCGGGGCCAGCTGTAGGCTGTACATATATTTGCTTACTTTGTGGTGTTTCCTACCATTTCTAGGTGCAGTCAGCCAAAGCAGTCATTGATAACAAGCCTCCTCAGACCTACATGCATTTACATCTTAAGCTTAAGAAGTTACAGGTATTGTAAAATCTTTCTTTCTGTTCGGATCGCTTGGAATGAAACAACGCATCTATCCCACACGCGGACAATAGATCGCAGTTGTGTCAACACACATTAAGAACCCTCTGTCTGTTATGATAATACTTTTAAAAGGGAACTGTGTTAAATTCATACGATTCAAGGGCACTAGGCCTTCATCAGGACTAAAACGTGAAGATGCGGTATAATTTTACGGGCGATTAGCGAGATAGATTGATTTGGCACGCAAAGCAGTTAGTGGTGGCGAAATTACTAAGAACCAGCTGCTCCTGTTTCAAGTACAAATTGCCATGACTGCAGTTGTGTTAATTATTGTACTAAAACGTTATTTCGCAGTTTTCTTCGCTCGCTTGTTGCTAATTGGCAAGCTGTATAGAGGTTTTCAAGCCAAGATTTAAATAAGGTGAAGCTTAAATTCTGTGGGAGTTGAGCATTTTTCATTGTTTGTTCAGCATCAACTTGTTAATTGACGTTCTGCATACATTTTGCTGTGTCGTTGAAATAATCAGCCAACGTATAATGTCTTTGTCATTTCTATTCTCGTTTTACTGCTTTTTCAAATGGAAATCGTAATCCCTTAAATAGGAGCCTTGCTTCTGAACTGTTGCTGAGGTAAAAATCATTAGCACATTTCTGAGACGTGACGGCACGCTAAAAACAAAAGCTTACATTTATTCAGGAACTTTGTTAGCTATGCAAATTATGGATCAAACAGAATACTAAATGTTTAAATTATCTTGAATTTGTCTGAGAAATCCGGGGCTTTTGTTATTAGAGATAAGGTGGCTCAAAACAGTTTCCAACACTTAGATTTTGATGGGTCGTTATAGCCACTCTTTATCACTTGATGCTACAATCATGGTATCAGAAAACTCTCCAATCATTGGTGAACACGTTGTTATCATTTTCGTGACAAAATAGATTACCATAGCAACAGTATGACCTCCTAAAAACACCCTTAACTACAGCTTTAAGGGCTTATAATTCAAAAATTGCACGGTGAAACTTTTTTATATTTCTAACTTTTGATAAGCATGATAAAACACAACTTTTGGCAAAGTTTAAAAAAATTCCGTGCATAGGGTTCAGAGCCACCTCAAATTCTCGAAAATTTAAGGTGGCTCTGAACCCTTTGTACAGAATTCTTTTAAACTTTGCCAAAAGTTGCGTCTTATCATGCTTATCAAAAGTTAAAAATATAAAAAAATTTCACTGTGCCGTTTTTGAATTATAAGCCCCTAAAGCTGTAATTTAGAGTGTTTTTAGGAAGTCATACTGTTGCTATGGTAACCTGTTGTGTCACGAAAATGATAACAATGTATTCACCAATGGTTGGGCAGTTTTATGATACCATGATTGTAGCATCAAGTGATAAAGAGTGGTTATAATGACCCATCAAAACCTAAGTGTTGGAAACTGTTTTGAGCCACCTTAAAAAAACATCAGTAATTTTCATGTTTATTCCTAGACAAACACCAACAGCAAAATTTTAAGCACAGGATAAGAAAATAAAAATAGCTCCTAATCATTCACCCTACAACAAACAGATCAAATTCATAAACAGTTTGTTCCCCAAACATTTCTTAAATTTTTGGATCATTTGGTGGTCGAATTCCCAACCCTTGGGGGCAGGTGCAGATGCCAAATTCCTTTCTACCTTTAGGAGCTGGAGGTTGAAGGGTCTGTGCTGAGGATAACTGGGAGGGTGGGGAGGAAGGGGTAGCCTGCAAGCAGGCTCACGTTGGAGCACAAGCACGCAGGTCTTAGCTGTGAGTGCGAAATCGAGCAGCAAAGCTGAGAGATGTGAAAGTGAGCCTGCTCTGATCTGTGCAAATTTTTCATTTCCACCCTGGAAACCGCAGAAAAAAAAGCCGACTATTTTTCACTGGAAGTATGAATTTTGGCAGCTCAGATTTGGCAGGAAAATTGTAAATCTTTTTCATAACAACATGCAGGCATGGTATCCATTGTTGACAAAGTTTTGCCGAAGAAAATCTGTCAAAGTTTCTGTCTAGCAGGGACACGCACTTGACTCTAAGTGATCTTGCTTTGGCAGTCTAGTCTTTGACAATGCTGGTAAATGGGCAAACGCCTTCATGTTGTTTTGCTGCCCGCTTGCAATCACATACGTTTGTAATATTTAACTCTTCCCAAATGCAGTCGATAACACAACAGGTATGTCTTGATTCATTAACATACTCATTTATCAACTGCTATGTCTTGCTCCATTTAACCAGAAATAGACTGGAAATTTGTTAAAACGTCAGTAATACATGCATTCAACTCTTCCTCTGACTCTAAATTTGGACGAATTATTTTTTATTGTGAGAATGCGCAGTAAATTACCAACTCCATGGGGATCTAATCGCTCCTCATCAAACTTAATAGATTGACCGTTCTCTTGCCTGTCCCTTTTTTTGACCAATGCTTTTCACTTTGCTCAGGTGAAGCAAAAATGAAAAAATTACATAGATTAAGGCAGGCTGACTTTCTTGGCACCTCTTCACCAGACTCCTTCCTGCCAGATCGCTTTGCTCTTCGCAGCTCATGCGCTTGGCTGGGGTGGGGGGCAGGGGGGGGGGGTTGATGCTTGAATTACACCTGAGTATCTAAAGTAAATCATACAATTTGTTGTCGCGTTTCTATGTCTTCTTCAACTGGCTCAATGTAGACAGTTTGTTTATCCATGCTGGGTTTGCCTGGTTTCCAGTGGTTGACATTTAAATGTGACTTTTATATCAAACAACTTGAAAAGTTGTAGTCATGTGGCTAGAAGTAAACCAAAAAATAAATTGACATCTACATTTAATTTATAAACTTGACATTACTTTTGTTTACACTTCATTAAACCATGCAAGATACTAGGGCAGCAAATTCTCCCTCAAAAAGTAAACATGTTGCAAAATTTCAAGTAAATTTGTGTCTACTGTTACTGATACTAATCCACCACCAAAATGCATTTTCAGGTCGAGGAAGAAACATTGGCCACTATTGAAAGAGACAATCGTATCCTGCTGGAAAAGATGTCATTTGTAATGAGGACTCGTGGACGAGTGGATAACAGGAATGACTACGAACACAAGAGTTTGAACAAAACAAAGAGACAAAGGGAACTTCTCAGAGTCACTCATGAAAACCAAGTAAGAAATAAGCTAGCTATCAAAATGACAGTAATTATGACAGCAACAGGTCCAGGACATCCCAAAACAAGGGGACACACCAGTATTGGTAAAACTGCTACGTCTTCCTATAGGTGCAGCATAGCATCATAGTAAAAACTTTGACCCCACCCCTAAATGTGCCTAGTTTTTGAGTCAAGATTTTTTTTAGCCTGCATCGCAGACAGTTTAAACAGCCAGTATAGACTATACCAGGGATTTGGTGACACATCTGGCTGTACTGCTGGCTAGATTTTTTGGGCTCAACAAAGAAGACAGTTCAAATTTGATTCATTAATAATATTGACTGGAAATTTATGAGGTTAAATCCAACTTTTGGACAAAACACTCAAGCTGAAGGCCTGAACAATCTTGGGCACACTGAAAACTTCACCCCAGAAAATATCTGTCATCAAACATTGAGAATTTTACAAAACGAAAGGTGAAAGTTTCAGAAACAACTGCTGGCATTTGACATGATTCTTTCTTTTTTTCAGGCTATTTTAAAACGGATATCTTCAAAAGAGCCACATTATAACCATCTTCAATGGGTAAGGCCATTTTTGTAATGTTTTCTAGTGTATTGAAAAACACAACTAAGTGAAAAAGAGTTCTGGGCTTTGTTAAAGTAGCAAACTACAATGTAATAGAACAGCCCAGAAGTCTTAAAAGAAAGTGAATTTAAAGTAATCCTGGCAGTTATGGGACAGTTTGTTATAATCAGGCATAACATATAAAAAGGACAACTGAAGAAGGTCACTAACAGACATGATTGCAATGTCTTAGGTTTGATCTCTTTATCAGGATAAAGTAGTGTATGGTATAATAGGTTTAATATATTGAAGACCCTACATTCTGACTGTTACCAATTGAAACTTAAAACTGTTTTCAGGAGGATGAATGGCAAATCAATGAAACATACATGGACAACATCTCCAAGTATCCAAAGGACTGGTACAAACAATTGACACGCAAGAAGAAACCAAAACAAGAGGAGACAAGCGAGCGACCTAAGAATGACAAGCGACACAGCTCAAATCAGTCAGACAAAGCCACTAAGGAAGCCAAGGACAAACAAGAATCATCCGATAATGGCAACGGTGCAGGAGCTGGAGGCAAATCTGATGAAGACAAAGATGCAGTACCGGAATGAAGAAACAGTGCCTTAATTTATAAATTATAAGAGTGCAATGGATAAGTTAATGTTATTGTATAATGCGACTTAAAATTTTGTAAATAAGATTTTTTTATCAGAGTGCGATAATTTAAAGTTTTTCTTTTCCCAAAACTTCACATTTTTGTTTTACTTTTTATAAAGAAAGAAGTCAAGATTTTCTTTTTGAGTGTGATTTTCATCTTTTGTGATGCAAAGTTTATAACTAAATACAGTTCAGGTTTGTAAGAAGAAATTCAATTTAATTTTAATAATCTTGGGTAGCCTTGAAGCATTATCCTGTGGACTTAAATTTCTGTCAATTTTGGTAGCTGTGCTCAGGGATCTGTTGTTATGGATGTAAACTCAACTGAGCTGTTTTAAATTACATTTTAATGTAATAAATAAATGGCATACATTACTGAAAAGTATTCATTTATCCTTTTATGGGCTTGTTTAATGTTCTTAGTCATTTCAACCATGCAACTTATTAATAGTCAGTGTGGGGAATTTGTGAGTCGATCTTTTTGAAATAACAATGGAAAACTACCCTGATATGCCAGTGAGTGATGAATGCCAAGCATAAAAGAAATAAAGTATGACCGAATCATTCAGACTCAGAATTTGGGTATATTTCTTTTCACAGAATGGCAAGGTGGTCAAGTACATACAATGTCCTCCACTGAGCTCCGGACCTCAGTCATGCTCTGTCATTATCTGTGGACAAAAAATGGGCTGCAGGGCATCAGGATGCAGTCACCATAGCAATATAATAGGTTCAGTTGGATTGAACTGATTGATGAATTTTGTCTACAACGACAACAGCACATTCCATCTCGCAAAACTATAATTTTCCTTCCTCCCTGCCTACTCCAGATCACCCCATGTTGTGGAATTGTAGGAAAGGCACCACTCCAATACTTTTTTGCACCGCATAAATGAGAATCGAGAATTTTGTTTTATGACTTGTGCTTTGCTTTGTTCCACTGACAGATGTAATTTTACGCAATGCGGCACCTCGCTCACTGTGCACCTACTTCATACATCATGCAGAGTTTCCTTACACTAGGTTCCAGTGTTATTTCTCTGTCTGAACGTCTTAGAAAATTGCCTGACTTACACTTCCAAGGCTGGATTTATTTTCTCAGGCCTTGAAATTCGCGAAAATCGAGCAAACTTGGCCGGTAAAATCAGTAAAATGTTCACCGAAGAGATACAGTGGAAATCGTGAAGTTCAAAAATTAGATGTTTTTGCTGAAAACGTGTATTCAGAAGAACAAATCAAACGATTACAAGAGGGATAAAGCTAGATATATAAACTGATCTGAATAAAATGTGACTTTGAAAACTAAATGTATTCAACAGTCGCTAAAATTTTTCATTACACCGTTTCATTTGAATACTCCTTGAGGTCACTAATTCTAAAAAGTCTGCGAGGGATGTAATGGTAACAAAAATAATATTCCGCACCAATGAATGTTCGCTTTTCTCCTTGCATCGAAGAAGTTATTCAAGGCGCCATTACCTCTGGGTCCTTTGGAAATACTAAGTAAAAAGTATGCATTCTTTTTTAAAAGGCATATTTTCCCCGTGTTGAATGAATTTTTATTGCATACGGCACACCCATTTTGGCGATGGTCACCGTTGTGTAGGGAAACCGAACCGACATCTTCTTCGTTGAGTATCCATCAAAAAAGTCCATGGTCTGTCTTTATATATCTGAGTTTTTGTTCAGTTAATGTTTAACTTCACTTTTATTTTGTTATCCTTTCTGTTTTGGCCGTTTAAGTTTAATACCTCCCGTCTTTTGGGAAAGTCTTTGAGGAGCTTATCAGTGACGCCAGAGAAACTATTGTCGTCCGAACTCCGAGGAGGGAGGTTGGTGGGTGGGAGTCATGCAAATTTTATTCCTAACAAGATGTCGATTTTCAAGTATTTTTGTGCCCCTTTATTCATATTCTCTTCAGATTTGCATAACTTATCTACACTTATAACATTAACTCCTTCAGATTTAATTTTAAATTTAGTTTGTTTTTACCCTCATAGTCTTGCAAAGGCCATTTCGTACCCTACGAGACAGAATGTCCAGCTCCTATCCTAATTAGAGGATGGGAATAGAGGAGTTCTGTAC
>Ga0126339_10004494_pt1 | contig 10317 bp, 5 predicted proteins | sample OrbTmetagenome_2_FD_92532 | JGI IMG/M metagenome (GOLD analysis project Ga0126339, IMG submission 92532) | Coral microbial communities from Petempiche,Puerto Morelos, Mexico - Orbicella T R C metagenome | ecosystem: Host-associated > Invertebrates > Cnidaria > Coral | place: Petempiche,Puerto...
GCAGTAGGTCTCTAATGTAATCAGGGGTCAGTCCATTCAGAGCTTTGTAAGTTAACAACAATATTTTGAAAATAATCCTAAAATGAACTGGCAACCAATGTAAGCTCCTTAGTATTGGTGTGAAAATATGAAAATTTCGTCGACGTTATGATTACTGGATGATAGCAAAATTGGTTCTCGCTTTACTACGACCATTGAAAAAGCTTTGCGAGGGGCGGAAGGCTGAATTTCAGGTCGATGACGTTGTATTTCTATCAACTCAATGTTTGGTGTCCTGTTTTCTGGCTGTCATGCCTAAATTAAAAGAACTCAAGGAAAGCCTGTCGACGTTTTTTCTTACACGCCAACAGTAAAATAACAGGGTTAACAAGAGAACCCAACAAAACTTGAGAAAACAACTCGAGAAAATAACTGTTACACCCGAGTTTAATGTGTCATGTGAAGCAGCTGCTACCACAGCAACAAGAATCGTTACTGAGGGCAGGTGTTAATATTAACGCACATAAAATGATTGCTAAGGTGTGGGATGCCTTGTTTTCTTTCTTAACTCGTTTAGCTCCTTCCTGCGTCATTTATTCGGTTTGCAAGCGTTTTTTTTCTGACGCTGTGTTTCTGAGAATGTATGCCAAGGCAGACAAAGCATACTAGACACCGGTCAATGTCCAGCTTACTGAATAAAATTTTGTTTTACTGTGTGTTGTAGCCATGATAAGTTTGGCAATTGTCAAAAACGCTGTGATGATCCAGGCTACGAGCACAGCCTTTTTTATTCGCTGTTTTGTAACAATTTCCCGGTACCTTAAGGGGTGCTTGATTGCAATTTAGAAAATATCCCGATAAAAACACGTGCGCTGATTGGTGTTTCTATCGAGTTTTAGTATAAGCCTACTAGCGTTCTATTACGAATTCCGTTCTCTGTTTGGCTACGCTACTCACTATCCATTCTGTGATAGATAGTGAGCAGCGTAGCAGTGTGCCCTTGTTAACAAAATGACGGCCGCTTCTTGGTGTTTTCGAAGCTAAAGTAGATAAAGTTTTGAACGACTAGTAGATTTATATTAAAACAACTATCACGCGATAGAAAAATCGAGAGCGAATAATCTTTAATAGAAACAGCGCGCTTGTTTTCTTTAAGCTATTCTCTAATTAACAAATAGATTCCATTTTTCCGTGTGTCTGTTCTGTAATAGATCGCAGATGACGTCAAAATGTGGTAAGAACAAAAACGTGCCACACGAGGCGATAGCCGAGTGTGTAACCGATGTTCTTACCACATTTTGACGTCTTCTGTGATCTATCACTGAACAGACATACAGTTGACATCGTTGAAAAAGTTGATAAATTTTTTCGTCATAGACCCATAACGGATGTCTCATATTTTGCAGCTGCTACTCAGATGTTTAGGTTAACTCTTAAGCGCTCATCAGTTTCCAATAACTGATAAAGGCATGAGAGTTACCGAAGCGTCAGTTAGTAACATCTGGAAATTAAAATGTGAGTCAGTGACAAACATTCAGGGGCGTAGCTAGCCTTTAAGCTACTAAGCACGGGCTTCACAAGAATTTCTGTAAATGGTTTTTTTCAGAAGCTGAAAGGCCACATTTTCTTTTCCTTACTATTCATTAGCGAATCACCGCTATATCAATGTTTTATTTTGAAAAAGAAAATAATGACTTTCAATCTTATACATGAAAAATGTTGAAAGGTTATTAACAAAGCAGAACTTTGAGATAGTTTCGCGCACGAAAATTTAGTTGACTGTTGTTGTTGTTGTTGTTATTGTTGTTGTTGTTGTTGTTGTTGGACGTTGGCAAAATTTGATTTACGACTTACTGTGCAATTTGGGTTTACCTGACATTTATCTAATTTTACAACGATGATAGTGATCAGTTAAGCTGAAAACATTTTGCGTTCTCGATGTTCTCTCAGTGTCGAATTTGAACATCGGGCGCGTGTTGCATAACACATCATGTATAGCCACTACAATGACAACGCAGGAAATATATTCGAGAAATGTCAATAAGATAGCAATAAAAAAAAAATAAAATATGGAATATATTCCTCGTGTCTGGTGAAGACTAGAATATCCATGTAAAAGGAAGAAATTTAACGATAAAAAATTTGCGATAAAACATTTCGTAAAAACATAATAAAAGTTTGTCGACGACGTTTCGACGTTTGGCTAACCTCATTATCAAGTCAAAGAGTGAATGATAAAAAAAGTTTAAATACTAAAAAGACAATCACGTGATGGAATGTTCTTTTAAACAAAGAGTTTTGCGCGAATGGAATCAGTCTGCTTGTTGAGACTAGGATTACGCTCCTTGATGTAAAGCATCTCGTAGACAAGACAATCAAATTTTCCTTGGTACTTTTTTAGAATGCGGAATTGGCTTTCTTTGTGGAGGCTTGTATCCCCATGGGCTGTCGAAAAGTGTTTACCGATCGCAGAGTTTTTATGTTCAACAATACGTTGGTGAAGGTTTCGGGCTGTAAAGCCGGCATAATCCGAATCACACAGATCACATGTAAAAGCCTACGCATTGTTGATTTACGATTGGAGGCTTGATTTCTCTGAGCTTGAGGTCTTGTTCCAATTTTCTGCTAATAAAAACGGGTTGTAGTGTAGTACCAATCTTGTGACTGAGATCACGCATTTGCCTTTTAACTGCGTTAGCTGATGTTTGATCTTTGAAGGGCAAAATCACTCGCACAACGCTGCTGCCTTCCTTGTTTTTCTCTCTCGTGCCAAATGAAAAGCTCTGAATGGTTTTGGTAATGGTAGAATTCATTACTGCCAAGGCATAATCAAGTCGAGTAAAGATGGAACGTAGTCTGGTGCATTCTTGATCGAAGGCTTCAGGCGTTGAGGATGGAGCATATGCACGATGGATCATTGTTTTTAGCAAGCAATCTTTATAGCGCTTGTCTGTGTGGCTTTGAAAATGCAGCAACAAGCCAGTGTTTGCCGTTGGCTTACTATATGCTTGTATGTCGATCTTTGTTCGGTTCTTGATTATTTCAATGCCGATAAAGGAGATCTTGTTGTCAACAGGAAGCTCCATCGTACAAGACAGGCTGGGGTGGAGGCTATTCAGAGTGGTGAGAAAACCAACTGCAGCATCGGCGCTGGGCATTCTGGCCAAGGTGTCATCAACATATCTCTTGTAAAACGTGGGCATCACACTATCGCGAGTAAGCTTGTCTTCAAGATGACAGAGGAAGACATTGGCCATTAGAGGGCCAAAGGGTGAACCCATAGCCACATCGTCGATTTGTTCATACAGCTGGCCATTGAATTGGAAACTGAAGCTGGTTAGTAGTGGTGATCGATCTTGAGGAATTTTGTGAGCTGATACTTTTGCAGGTTAAGGCCATAAGTTTGGTTAAACCAAGCACCGGCAAACGCTTTTTCGACTAATATGTTGATAGTCTCATTTAATTATAAAGAAACGTCAGCAAAGAGGGCTGTGACATCATAAGGCGCCAATATGTCATCTTCGCCGATGGGTGAGTTGCGGATTTTGTCAGAGAAGCAAATGGCATCGGTAATCGTAAAATCATTTAGAGAGAGTGGTTTGGGTTTTTCTTCTAACCATTTAGCCAAGTTGTAGTTATACGTTCCAGTTGCCGATAAAATAGGCCTCATACTGAGATTGGCCAAACGTCGAAGCGTCGTCGACAAACTTTTAATATGCTTTTACGAAATGTTTTATCGTAATTTTTTATCGCTAAATGTTTTAAAAGGAAGAAAGCAGACGAAAAAAAACAGAACAGCACTTGCTGACAATATAAAGCGAGGAACTCTGCACAATGTTGTCAGAGTGAGTTGTCCGCAGTTGCGACACACAAATTACAAGCCGATGAATAAAAGAAGAAATAATGAAATGAAGCTAAAATTCGAGAATTGTGGTACCCTGAAAAATTGTTGCACAGCTAAGAAAATGGTACTTTAAAAAATTCAACCCGAAAATTAGCGCCAACGAGAGAAACAATAAATTTAACAAATATTCCATGTTGCGTGCGCCTGTTCATAATAGATCACAGATGACGTCAAAATGTGGTAAGAACAGAAAAGTGGCACACGAGGCGATAGCCGAGTGTGTCACAAAAAAACGAACAAAAGAAAAAAATTGACAACAAGGAAAGTGCTAAAGAGGGGTTTGGAGTTAACAAGCAAAAGGGCTATTTAAAGCTACGTCAAAAAGATAAAAACGCCTAACAATGCTTTATCCTGCAAAGAAAAGCGACAGCTGTTCACGAAGCACACATTCACACACACTCAGATAACTTTGCTCATTTACTTTGCATTTAATATCGATTTCGTTTTCCCCGTTTATTGTACAAGACAAGCGCGCCGTGATCAGGTTTCGTCGATTGATGTCGAAAAGGAAAAGTATTTTAAATATACATGGAAACAGTTTTCCGTGTAAATTAATAATTGTTTACTTTTCTTTCAAAAAACCTGACAATCTGACAGTTTTCGCTAAGTTTTCAATTTACAACACAAAAGCAGGTTGATAAGAAACAAACACCAAGTAAAGCAACAGTAAAAAATAAATTGGCAGTGACTCGTAGCCGATCAATCAGGAGAAAACTATATTCATTTGGAAACTAAAATTCAATGTATAAATACGAACGACAAAAGGTTTCGCCCATCTTTATCAGCAACTAACACCTCGCCGAACAGGCAGTTACAACTTAGATGTATAACCGGCAAGTAACCGGGTTGACACACTCCCGCTGCTTAACAACGCACTCAATATGACCAGCTGGATCTTCGCTCTAACATGTATTCTAAGTGGTTTGGGACTTCTAGGAAATGGTTTTGTGATTTACTTTATCGCTGTGAAAAAGCGGCTTCATTCATCAACCAATGCATTCATTGTTTCTCTCGCTGTGGCTGATTTTTGTGTTGGATTCTTCACTATACCATTTACCTGTGTGCGCAAAAATATTTCAGGATACCACAATTTACGAATTTTGGCTTCGTCCCATTATTTCTTCTTCTATTCATCGGCTTGCAACTTGTGTGTCGTCACAGCGGATCGCTTCGTTGCTGTGGCTCTCCCACTTAGATACGTCACTCTGATGACATGGCGCCGAGTCCCTCGCTTTATATTTTCAGCATGGACTCTCCCTTTTTTCGTCTGCTTACTTCCTTTTACATGGATATTCTCGTCCTCAGCAGAAACCAGGAATATATGCGATAAATTTTTCATTGCTTTATTATTGACATTTCTCGAATTTATTCCCTGCGTTGTCATGGTAGTGGCTACATGGCGTGTGTTGTACATTTCGCGCAGACATACCCGCAGGACAATGGCTGTACAATCTCAGTTACATTTCAATCACCCGAGGCTCAATTTTGACTCCCTAAGGCAACACCGAGAACGCAATATGTCCTCAGCTAAGCTGATCAGTATCGTTGTTGGTCTATTTGTGCTTTGCTACATCACTGAGATGACCTCGTCTTTTCTTCATCTTTTGAATGTGTCCAAAGAATCCTGGAGCAGTTACATCAATAACGACTTCAGGTTTCTGTTCTTAGTAGCGAATTCGGCTGTTAACCCCTTTGTGTACGCTTTTCTTAAAAGGGATATTCAGACGGAGTTCAAACGTTTCTTTTGTCGAAACCGTTGGCCTGCACTGGGATAATGGCCAACCAGCTATAATAAAACGACAGCAGTTAATTAGTACAGCACATTATTTACGGAGCCTTATATTTAACAAATAAAGAAGCCTGAACCTTGTATTACACTGTGATAAGACACAACGGGCATTCGAGAACAGGAAGGAAATGTAGAAAACACGAGCCGCAGGAATATACCTTCTTTTCGTTGTCACTGAGTTTATCAACCAGTGCTCAGAGCATCTTTTTTCGATCTGTTTGTGTTATAGATTTGCTAAAACAGTAGATTTAAACTGGAAAACGTTTAAGCAAATTTATTTGGCATTCTTTGAAAAGGTATACAATTGCGAGTTAAATTCCACATGGTCTCTTAAATTTTTCGTGTACTTATCCTAGGTTCTATTTTTTACGCCATTCCTGCTTAGCAGGTTTAACATCCGCTAAATTGTTGCAGACAATCAAGAATAGTCTTTTTATTTTGCTTGTGTTGGTGATTGCGACAAAATGTGAATTCAGTAAATGCATGGCAACACAACCCAACAATAAAAGGACTAATAACGTTGTAAAATTTAGCCAAATAAGGTCAAAAATCTTATTCTTGTTTTCCTCTTCTTAACCATAGCGAAATTGAACGAAACGCCGATTCTCTTACAAGAGTGTGTTATTTAACGCTCTGCAAGTGTTTTTATACTTTGATGTCTTAATTAAGGAAATATACACAGTTTAATAGTAGACGCGGCCATGGAAAGACCATGGAAAGAGTGGAGTTTCACTGAGGTTTTGTTACGTTTATATCAACAGGAACCACAGGCTTCCCAAGCTCAAAATACGTGGTGTATGCGACAGGTTGTGTATATAGAGAATCATATGGGAAAATCACTCATCGTAAAAAAATTGTTTAAATAACTATCTCATTTGTAATAGAGTTTTCCTACCTCAAATGTGTCGCGGTCTTGTCTCTTGTGCCGATTTTAAAGCCATTCTGACGCCGTTTAGTGGAGTTGTTCGAAACTGTTGTCTCTCCTTCTAAAAGAATGGAAAGGCAGACCACTCCATCGATCGCTGGCCAGACGTCACTCCACAAATCGCTTTCTCCTCAAAAGGAAAAGTCCCGAATCGCAATAAAACCAACAGTTCCATAAAGCCCAATAAATTTCACTCCACATACATGTGCTTCGGCGGTCGAAAGACTCGCGAAGAACGCAAAATTTGGCTTAAAGTTAGCCTCTTCGGCTTTCCTGATATGCTCAGTGTGGGCAGGTCCGCGCCAACGGCCGTTGCGCGAAGGTCAAGTAGCTGGTTTCATCCTCAACTCTGATTGGTCCATTTAAACCAAGTCATGCGCTGACACCCGAGGGTTCACGACACATTTGAGGCAGGAAAAATTTATTTCACATGTGTTAGTTATTTACACAATTTTTTTTACGATCGGTGATTTTCCCATACAACTCTCTATATACGCAAGCTGTCGCATACGGGAAGCCTGTGCAGGAACAGATCTAGAGAGTCCAAAGTTGATACGAACTTCTTTATCTTGTCATGGACAAACCTTACCTCCTCACTATGACTATGCTTTTGTTACTGCAAGTGTCAATATGGAAGAGCAAGTCTGGCGCCCTCGCTTCTCAATGAAAGAACTGTATCATCTAGCAATACAATTCGGAGTCTAGCTACGATTAGGACGGCTCGGTGTATATATTTTTTTCGATTTCGAAGTGCGGGTCGCCAGTTGAGCCCGCCACACACTGCAAGTCAGGGAAGTCACGATCGACAATTTGCCGGCCTATTTAGCTTATAAAGGTTAAAACCATGGCTAAAGAGTTAACTTATAGCTATTGAAGAGTTATAAAAATGTCAATGAACACGAAAAATTTCGTGGAAAAATCCGCCTTTTCGCTTCGTTATTGCCGACCGACCGTATTATACAAAGTCAATATTAGTGTGTGCGAACAGTGCGAGTTACATAAATTTGCATCTTTCGTACTAGTAATTAAAAATCGTTCGAAAAGATCTTGACAAAAGGTTCAGTATGGTACGTATCAGTTAAATAAATACATTTCTCCCTCACTGTTCTTCTGTTTTAAAAGTAAAACAACCTGAGTGTTTGATTCGAAAACAGGCACATTTTCCTTTCAGCACAACAATCTCCGTCCGTAAAGTCGAATCTAAATGGTTTGTTTTACTTTCCTTATATACTTATGAATGCTTGATTCGTTTTAATTCTGTAACTGAGATAAAACAAAACAATTGCGGAAGGGCCTTTAAAGAAACTCAGCGGCATTGTGGACTTCGTGCGTGTAGCTTGCGTGCGGTTGTAAATAAAATCCAAAAATAAATGCATAGCTGGTTCTGCAGTTCGAAGGCTCAAGCCTCACTAATCTTAATCGCACCGTTGTAAGACGTACGTGTCATTGACTATCCGTTTAGAAAACTTTCTATTTCGAGGACAAAAAATGCGAAGCGATTAATTTGCCATATAATTAACTCACCTCGTGTCAATAGAATAGTCAGATGGCTCCCACATTATCCCAAATTCGTGTCTTCTCTGCCTTAACAATTTCGAACTTTGTACTAGATGTTAGAAAAGAATAGACAGGCCATGAAAATCTCTTGGTTTTTACAATAGCGGCGAACCCGAGATCGAAGAACTGCTCTAAATGGCTCCCTCTCTCCCTCTTGCCGAATTCGTATAAGGCAGCACACTTCTTTCGTCTTTTTCTCGCTTCTGGACTGACGAGTGCCATCGAGATAGAGGAATTGAATTAAGAGAATAGCTCTCTCCTAAGCTTGCTGTACTGCAACTCCCTCCAACAACACATCTACCTTGCATTCTGCAACGATTTTGAATCACGCTTAATCGCTGTTTGTATATATTCTTCTCAGAGGCAAAACATTGGGGACAAAGGCATCAACAACGGAAAGAACTCTAGAAAATTATATAATTTAACCTTTCACTGTTTTCAGTTCATATGATTTTCGCTGTTACAACTTGTGCTAAGGGAATTTTCGCGTGAGGAAAACACTGAAATCCTGGCATACCGCAATCACAATTGAATCGGACAATAACTCAAAACATTACCTAGGCAATATTCTATTCTTTTATGAACTTCATATAAGCATTTCATCTCTGCACAACTATCGTTTTGTTTTTAGCGAAATTTTTTCTACTTCACACTTTTAACCACGTATATATTTTTATAAATATTTTAACGATAGCGCTTTTTAATCACTATTTCTCAAAGATTGCAGACTGGTAATCGAAATCTCTTAATTTTCAAACCATTTTAATAACCAGAGAACGTCTTTTAAATGTTATAATATATCTTATACTGGTCACTCGTCCATTTTTAAAAGTTTCAACATCGTCGCTCGGAATAAAATAACTTAGTAAGAGATAGTAAAAGCAATTTTAATTTTAATTAGCATTAAAGCTCCCGTAAGCGACCAGACCCGTTTGTCTCATCGTGTAGTTGCTTAAGAGTGAGCGCTCTTTTTAAGCAAACGGTCACGAGGACATTTTTCGAATTCCCTAGATGGTGGGTTCCGAAAAGCTTCGACTGTAGGGACATAATAATGTTAGTTCTGGTGCTATTAAGCCTGGGCATGAAGTCATTGGCATTCACCGATATTAAACAATTACATGATGTGATTGAGATTTGTATGTAAACAGCGGAAATGTTATTTGCCAAAAAACAAATATCAGCTTGAGAACGAAGTTCGAGGGCTGATACTCGCGCACACTTTACACGCTTAATTTTTGAGAAAGCTCGCTGCTGTGCCCTGGATCGAATTGGAACATTCGCGTCGGAGAGCAAGATTATGTGTTTATTTTAAAGAAGTGGTATTATTTCATCCAAACGTTTGGACTCTCCTATTTTATAAAAAGATGATCTTTAATACGGAAAATCACGGCTTGTTATAGTTCAGCTGAATAGTTTTACGATCCTTGTCTTCGCAGAATTTTGATATAAACTCATGTATGGCAGAGTTTTCCCGCTTAATTGAACCCCCAAAATAAAGTAAATTCCCTTCCAGACTGCTCACTTATACGTGTGTGAACGCCGTTCCTTACCAACAAATCCAGGCACTTCAAGTGCGCTTCAAGCGCACTTGTAGTGAACTTAAGGGTCTAGTTTGAGTCCGACTAATTATTTTTCTGATTGATTCAAAAAGAGCATGTGAGCAGCTTGGAAACCATTGAAGCGTTTTATGCAGTACGTTACGCGTACAAAATAGAGCGTTTGGGCAATTTTGTAGACAATATAAGAAATAAAAATTCGCAAGAACTTGCTCGTGTATTTCTTGATTTATAGCTATTTATTGTCACTCGTAATATTTCATTGTTTGAAACATTCGTGCCCATGATCACGTACGATCAGGCGATTTTCTATACAACACCACTTGACGTACAGCAATATGCTAATTAGCATAAAAGTATAAAAAAGCAACAAGCAATTTGTTTTACATAATTAGACTGCCACTTTGTGAAAGGATTTCGGCGTGCTGGTTGAAACTCGCAACATTTCCCTTCGAGTGTTATCATCTGAAAAGGTAAGTTAGCAATTTGTTTTTGTTTTTACTATTTATTTACATCGCAAAGGTATTATAATTCTATTTTCTCGAAAGCCGATTTCATAAGTTTCGTTCGCGCGAAACATTTTGCTTACTGAATTCTCGGCCGTTTA
>Ga0126339_10004495_pt1 | contig 10316 bp, 8 predicted proteins | sample OrbTmetagenome_2_FD_92532 | JGI IMG/M metagenome (GOLD analysis project Ga0126339, IMG submission 92532) | Coral microbial communities from Petempiche,Puerto Morelos, Mexico - Orbicella T R C metagenome | ecosystem: Host-associated > Invertebrates > Cnidaria > Coral | place: Petempiche,Puerto...
ATGCGTGAAACAGTGTGTACATATTCACAAGATGAGGAATAGCAGTGTTTTGAGAACCACGACCAAACAAGTAACATCTGTATAATGGTGTAAATGATGTATTAAATAATTTTTGGCAAGTTTGCAGTTTACATCTGTTAATAGCTGGATATGGAAAGTTCAACTTATTCAACGGTGTTTGTTCAAAAAGCAAAATATAGCAGAAAATTGAGAAAATTTAAAAAGCTCTTCAAGGGAAAGGAAAGAGCACAAGGAACTGAATGAGCGAATGATTTCTGTGGAACAGGTGAAAAGGCATCATCAAGTGAACAGGCAGACATGCTGTGATCTTTAAGCCCTGGGATATACAAATCAATCAGAGCGCATAAGGGACAAACAACAACTAAAATGGCAGCCTTTGGATATCCAAAACCTTGATCATATAAATATGCACAGACTTTAGGCACGAGTTGAAAGATGAAGGATTCCCTGCATCCAGTCAGCAGCAGCACAAACACATCTTCCTGCTTGACAAAGTGATGCAGAGCCTCTTCTTAAACAGGTTTCAACTCTAATATTCCTGAAAATTCAGTATCCAATGCATAGTGTACTGCACCTCGAAATGCCCACTCAAATTCACTGCTTCCTTCCACCAACATGGCATCGTTGTTTCTTCAAGCCAAAAAAACTGGTTTTTACTGCTTCTGGGATGCATTGTAGAGGTTTAACCAATGAGAGCCAGTGTTAGATCATTATCGTTCAAAAGGTCTGGCACTAGGTATGAAGACCAATTAGCGAATGAGTTCAATATCTGTATTCATGGAAGTGAGGCTTGTAACTGCCCGTACCAGAGGTTTTTTTCTGCGCTCGCCACGATCTCGATTGCTACAATCGTGATCGCGGCTTTACCACTCACTGATAGCGGCTCCGCCACGCAAAAAAATCCTCTAGTACCCAGGGTAACTGAATTGTTCTGAGACCCACAGAAAATGCATGTTGAGTTCATTGTAATTTAGTTAAATGTAACATTTGCAATTCACAACTGGTACTGACAGTCTGTGGCCAGAAAATACATTTTTCATAAGATCTTGGTTATGTGGCTTGGAGGTTAACTTGGCCAGTACACCACAATCCAGCAGTAGGCTGGATTGCGGTAGAACATTGTAGGTAGTAAAGGGCACAGATGTAGTACTGCTATTAGTCAGGATCAGTGTATGGATGACTACTGTGCAAGATGGCTTTTTCCAAACTGGTTCACAAAAGCTCATTTGGCCCTACAAACGGGTCATCTAGTGGTATGATAACAAATCCGGGGTCGGATTAAATCAAGCATTTACCCTTGTAGGAAGTGGACACTCATCAAGAAGGAGACAGACAACAGCAGCTCCAAGTGAATCTTCCAGAGGAATAGCAAATATACAGGACTTGACAACATTAAGCCATCCCTCCTCTGCTCAACAACAATATAATAACATTATCACAAGTGACAAATTATTGTCAAAAAATGATTGTTTTGAAGCATTTAGACAGTAAATTGTGCTGGAAATAATTCAATTTATTACATAGCAGGACATATGTCTTAATTTTCAAATCTCTATTTTGGACATAAGTCCTTTCAAATCCTATTTTTGGCCAGACACATTTATTTATTAATCTCCAATCACAATGTAAAATCTTTTGGACAAATTCACAAACTTGGTTGGACAAATTATGTCTGTTGGCCAACTCTTACTTTGAGTACTGGAAATCACACAAGTGGTGCATATCTTGGATATTACATGTACCTTCTTCGGCTAAGGAGTGTAGAATTGTCATGCACTCCGGAGGCTCCATGTTACTGCAAAAAAAAAAAAGGAAAAGAAAATGTCTTTCTTATGAACAAGCATATCAAATGCTTGTTTTGGTTAAAACTGACCCACATAGAAATACAATATGGCCATCAAGTCTCTGACAAAATAGAATGCCAGTTGTTACATTGCAGTTGAACTTCTACAAATGGCCACCTTTCTACAATGGCCACTTTGTTGACCACGCAGATGGTCCATACAATTTAAATCCAGTCTTATTTTAATTGCTCTACAATGGCCTGTTAGCTCTCCACGATAAAAATGGGCACTAAACATAGTAATAAGCACATTCCAACTACCAAAATAAACACTCAACAACAGCCAGATAATCAACAACTGATGAATGTTAAATGTTGGTTTCACACACAGTACCCACATACATTGATGGCTTGCTTATATAAATATTGAAACAATAGCTTTTATGTGATTGGCCGTCTTGCACATAACTCACACGCAGATATAGTTACAACACTATAAATATCTTAGCCTCACCATGGGACATCTGCAACGTTTTTTTCAAAAACTTACCAATGCCCCATAAATGCCTGGGAGGGGGATGGAGGGGCTTAGAGTTGACAGAGCCATAAACACAACAAAAAAACTGCTATGATTTCAGAGGTTATATCTGCATATTTCATATCAATACATAATTATTGAGACATTATTGTGGTATTTGAATAGCTTCTAACAATTTTCATGAGATGCAATAGTGTATGATGTATAAATTTGTCTGACAGATACACTTATCATTAAGTTAATTGTATCTATAACAAAATTCTTGATTGTGATTGGTTCCCTGCGTGCCTATTTGTCATGTAATCGGCTCAAGATCTTGTGGGTGTCCAATATTTATTACAAGTATCTAATTTGAACTTTTTGAAATTGGATACCTGTAATTGGATACCCACATGATTTGCACGTTAATTACACGTACTTTAATGACTTCCTTCGCACTATTTCCTACGATTTTCAAAACTTATGAAAAGCACTACAGAGATGTTCACTTAAAAGAGGTTTTCAAAAGACCTTTTTAATTCTGAAATTTGTTATGGATACGATTAATTAGTAATTGGACCTCATGTCGTACAATTCAGGGTGAAATTGAGCTAGTAATTTCAAATCGGTAATTTCAAATTGCACTCGTTCGATTTTGAAATTACTTGTGCAATTTCTGCCTGAATTGTACTCCACTCGGTCCAATTACTATTACTAATTGAATAGGCCTTTTTCAACAGTTGGCCATGTGATAACTGTCATAAAATTTTCGCCTTTGGGTTTAAAAGGCTACAAATTTCCATTCTTGCTTTTATTTTACCCCTCTTTCTATCTCTAATAGTTATACAGTGTATGCCAACAGCTTCTTTATGTTATGATTAATAATGGGAAAGGTTTCTGGAGGGCAAAGCTTCCTCACTTTCATACAAAACATTCTAATTTTTGCAAAATTCAAATCCTCATTAAATCTCAACCTACCATGGCATTACTCTCAAAACTGGTTTTCTGGCTATTTACAACATGCTCTTTCCAGTTCTGAAATTCATACAGCTGTAGCTCAATTTTAGAAATCATCTGTCACGTGACCAACTGTTGCAAAAGGCCTCTTCAATATTATGACAGCTGGGCATATGAAAAAGTGTAGACCTTCTGAAAAGTCCTTCGTCTTGTTTGTTCAGTACCTGCCAGATGAAGGACTCTTCCTGCTTGATTGCCACCAATTTTAGCGACCCAATAGACTGTTCACAGTCCCCTATTTTTCCGTGAGATCGTAGATGTTGATCTTTGAGCTCAACGGGCCGCCATCTTGGTCTCTTCATGCGAGCGAAACTGGAGAGAGTACAAAATGCCCGTGGGTAGGGGTGGTGGAGGGCACAGCTGACGGAAAAAATAGGGAGACTGTAACAGCTTCACTCTGTCTCGTGTTCAAGGGGCACGGCCGCCAGTTTGGCGCCTCCGTTAATCAAATCAATTAACAATCTCCTCCCTTGAGAAAAGACCTGTCAAATCAGGGTTGATTATATGAATACATGTTACTGTGCTGTGAATTTCGAAACATTTTGAAGGTTTAATAAGTTGAGTCGAATGAATGCGGGACGGGAGAACTCTTCTCTGACTCCAAAAAAACCGGCAAAGCCCGCAGAGAATTCCAATTATTCAGATGCGTGCCATCTTTGTGGCACTAATTGTAAAATTTCAGTCGGAAATAAGAACAACCAACGGAGCTTTCAGCCATTTCCTTCGCCAAAACGAAACTTTGATATATTAAACTCTTGCCAAAACCAGTTGGAAGAACTGCCAAAACATCTTTTCCTTCGAGTAAACGAGAAGCGGCCTCCTTTTGCTCGTGTTTTAAAACCAATCCTCCAAGACAAGAAGCATACAGATGATCAAAATCAAAACATTCTACAGAAAATTCTCTTGAAATTGATGCCATTTTGGCCTGAGCCGCAAAGTGATGAATGTGACCCTCTGTCACTCAAGTTGTCAACGTTCTGCTACGCTCTGATGAACTCTATTGTCCCTTCGACCAATCAGGTGTTGCCGTTGCTGGAGCAACCAACGCAGCGAACACCAGACAGAGGGAAGCTGTTACAGTCTCCCTATTTTTTCCGCCCTGTCACCCCCACGTTATTAACCGCACCGCCACTACCCACGGGCATTTTGTACTCTCCCCAGTTTCGCTCGCATCAAGAGACCAAGGTGGCGGCCCATCGAACTCAATGATCGACATCTACGATCTCACGGAAAAATAGGGGACTGCTGAACAGTCTAGCGACCCAAAAACGGGTCGCTGCGCTTCAACCAATCAGAGGTCCCCTGGATACCCATTGGGGACCGAATTGTCAAACTTTGCGCAACAAAACGTGACTTGTGGCTAAATTCAATACGGGGTCGATTGCGAAAGCTATTAACAAAACCCCAAAGGCCACGGGATATCATGTATTGCGTGACTACCAGAAGAAAATAGTGGAAGCATATCTGTCTGGAAGAGATGTGTTTGCTTCTGCACCAACCAGAGCTGGGAAAAGTTTGACTTTCGGCCTAACATCTTCTATCCCGCTTCGCGGCCTAACATATTCTACCCTGAAATTCATGAGGTCTACTTGTGGCAAGTCTAGAAGAAGTGTTGCTTGTTTGTGAAACTAAGAGCAAGTGTGGCTCGGAAATAATAACTAGAAAGGCAACTGAAAAATATCTTGTTTACGTTTACGACAATTTTGTGTAATTTAAATAAATAAAAGCGACAAAAGTTATCTTGAACACATTTTTCTTTTTCACTTTTTGACAGGTTGATTACGGACTGTTGGTGAAGATACACAGTGACACACAGTGACATGCTCATTCGGAATGAGCAAACAATAAATCCGTATTTGTACGTCCCCTTAACAGTCTATTAAACTAGCAAGCACACAAATAAGTCTTACTTCTCTGCGAGCTTCCTGAGAGCGCGAAGGGCATCCAAAACAAGATTATCTGTGTGATCAGACACCCCATTGGCCGAAGGAATATTACTCCTTCCGTATTCCACATCGTAGCTGTCCTGTCTGAGTGGTTCGTGGGTCTTACAACAGCAAATTCCCATATATAACAACACGATCACTAAGCTCAAATTAGTGCGGAGTAAGGTTGGCAAAAGTAATTGGGAGAGACAACATCACCACATTTTTGAAAACCACAGAAGTTTCTCCCCTTCAAAAACAAAACTATCGAAATGTTAGAGTGCCTTCGCACCTTAGTAGTCAGCTGTAACGCGAGCAATGTTACGCGCAAATTTGTCGATTCGTATGCGCAAGTGACTACTCATGCGCAGTAGTTACTTTCCTGTTCTGGTGACGTCATGTCAAGGAGCCAATCAGCCTTTTTTCGCGCGTTGGTCTGCCAATCCATCCCATAATACTGTTTTACTTTTTAAACCACTGCATCAAAAGAATGGTAGCCAAATGGCGTCTTCCTTTCTAGAAGACCTACTCGAGAAAGAAGTGGATGAGAAGGAGGTCAGTGCTATGGTGGGATCGCTGGAAAGCCAGTTGGCATCAACAGCGATCCCTAGATCCCATCATAATGAGGTCAAAGCTTCGGTGGCGGCTTCTAAAGCAAGTCCTAAACAAAGCAACATGACTAGTAAAACGCCAAATCAAACGAGCCCGATTCAGAACCAAACAGCGAGTGCAGTTCGACCCGGGATTTCTTCGTCGCCAGTGTTAAATGCGGGTGGTAACACAACGATTACTACAGTCGTTAATATAGCTCCTAGGCCTACGGTTACAACAGCAGTGCCTTTGGCTCCTCGACCCGCAACTATGGCTGTTCTTGCTCCAAACTCTGGATTTGCAGGAGCTCCTCGATTCGTTACGATCAACGCTGATTTGGTTAACCGGAACCTTAGTTTGATCAATCCTCAACAAATGGCCCTAGCACCGAGGGTTGTAACGGGTAATGTGACTCTTCCAGGCAACCCTCAAACCATCGCAGCCCCACGAATCATTCAACAAATTCAACCAAGAGCTGCTAACATGAGGCCCATAAACCCAACTCAAATTGTGTTACAACAGCCGGCGGGAAGCGCACCTATACAACCGGACAAAAAGATCAACATTATACGAACTCCGATTCGCCCAGTGCCGGCGAGTGTTAGCGTATCTCAGAATGTTCCTATAAGAACTAGTTTAACTCCAATTCGACCTCAAATAAGCACGATACCAGGTACAATCACTTATACTAGAATGCCTGTGAACCAAGTTGCAGTTGCAACATCAAAGACCGAGATTTCATCTACAGCTGGAACTCTAACAAAAAATTCGAACTCTCCTAACGTAGCAAATGTTGGTTTGCATGCTAGCAAACCAGTTACAAATAACGTCACTGCTAATCAGTCCAAGCCTCCACAAGCTACCACTGCAGCACCAGTCAGTCATTCTCAGCCGCAGGTCAATGTGGCTCAAATTGAACAAGCAAAAGAGCAAGCTCATAAGTTAAAAAATTTTTTCAACAACTTGATCAGGCTTGCATCAGATCAAAAATCTCCTGATGTTGGCAAGACTGTGAAAGAATTGGTGCAAGGTGTTCTGGTGAGTTGGATTTGCTGTAGAAGTAAAAAAAACAAGTTACTACTCTGTAGGTTCGGTGTTTCCCCAGGACCTGATTGTTTGGAGGATGCCAGATGTCTCCTCAGAGGGAGAGGGGAAACCCACAGCTGAAAAGACCTATAGTAGAACCTCGCTATTTCAACCTATCAGGGGTAACAACAAATAGTTTGAAATATTGAGAGTTTGAAATAGCCAATGGTTAATGACTGTGAAATTTGATTGGTCCAATTTATTTGATATGCCCAGAGTGGAGATGATAAAGATAGGGTGGGCGAGGGGACTCAAGCTTTTTTCCAAGTGAGTCCACTAGTTGATGTTTTATTTTATTCCTGGTTTGCATTCTCCCAATCCCCCAATCCAGGCTCACTTAGGTATATTAAGAGGAATTAAAAAACCTCTGGACAGACTTAGAATAAAAGGACTAAAAGTTTTTTGGTACTAACAATGTTGCCAGAAAGTCATAAATCAACATTTAGGATGGCAAGCCCTTTTATGATCTTGTCTGCTCGTAATGTGATAATCATTAAAAACAATGTTATACTGAAATGGTTATTGCCAGCCAAAGTTAGGAATAAGAGAGCCCCAACATATGAAAAGAAAATCAAAAACATTTTTGAGTCAGATTTCATCTCTAAGGTACTGTACAGGTTTGGATAGGTGTAATGATTGCTTCAGTCTGTAACATAGCAGTTGACCTTTTCTTTTTAGGATGGGAAACTTACAGAAGAACAATTTGCAGCAAATCTACAGTCCACACTTAATTCTCCACCCCAACCAAATCTTGTTGGTTTTTTAAAGGTAGGTTTTAATCTATTCAACTTTCTTCTTCCAAGGTGTTCAATTACACTACTTTTTCTTTTTTCCAGAAATTCTGGGTGTGAGATTGAAAGTGTGGGGTTAGTTGTGATCTGGAAATTTCAATAAAGTTCCAAATGTTAAGCAAATGAATGTTGGCAGGATCCTTAATCAGACTCTAACATCTGGATCTTGTTCCAAAATGGGGTCTCCTGGTTGAAAGGGAAATCCTAAGCAGAGTCTCCACAACCCATACTATTTATGTGTACTATATGTAGTTCAGTGCTGTTATGTAGTCACCTGTTGTGACAAACTTGCCTGGTTGTTGTATTGATGAATCACACCAGCAGGCAAGTTCACCTCTACAACAGATCCTATCAAACATGCTCGATCAATAATCATAACAGAGGTTATCAGTTACAACCCTTAGTGAGAGCCCTGATCTTCCTAGGATTTCTGTGCATGGCCAAAGTATTTTTAAAGCGTCCTTTGATTTAAGAATAGAATATTTTAATATGACTGTAAAGAGTGATACATTCTTTCTTTCTTCTGTGCCTATCAGAAAACACTTCCATTGTTACGAGCTCAGTCAAGATCACAGCTTTCCCATGTGCAGCAGTCAATCACTCCAGCAAAGATCCTTCCTCCACAGCAAGTTCAACAAAAAAATGCAACTACAACACTTGCCTCTTCCCCACAGATGCACAAACATAATTCTCAAGTGCAAAAAATCCAAATTGTTCAACAACCGGGACAGCCCCAGATGGTGAAGCAAGTTATTCTCACACCTGCACAACAGCAGCTTTTTAGACGTCAGCAACAAATAAATGCTCAGAGAGTGTTTTTGACAACATCAACAGGGTCAACCCCTGGCTCCCAGGTAGTTACCAGTGCACGGAATCTTGTTATGCTTCAAGCATCACCTGGATCTACAGCATCTAAAATGGTTTCAGCTTCATCAAGATCACAAGCTGGGACAACTTCAACCTCTGCAGCAGCTGACAAACTAAAGCCCAAAGGTTTCACTGGAATAAGCAGGTACAGAGCCTGGGAGATGTGTGACAAGTATTGTTCTTCATGTAATTTATACAACAGTGATAAGTCTCTGTGTTTTGAGAGACTATCTGAGTCTAAGTCCTCAACTTTGCTTAAAAAGAAAAATGTTTTTTTCAAGAGTCAGTTAATTAGTTGAGGTAAATCAAATTCAGCACTGTACAGTCAAACCTGTATATAACGGTCACCCTTGGGGAATGGCCAGGTGACCGTTATATACAGGGTGACCACTGTACACAGGTTTCCTTAAACTTCCCTGGAAGTCAATAAATAGCATTTTTATGTGCAAATAATCATTTAATTTTTGTTTTATTGACAACTTGATAACGAGTAACAACATTAAATAAACATGATGAAAAAGGCCCACAAAATGTCCATGGTGTACTTTAAGGAAGGTGCAGTTTACTTGGATCTACGTTTCCTAGTATTTATTACAATTTAATGGCAGATTTACAGAACAACAAACAAAAAAATAAGCCATAAGAATAATTTGTAAAAGAGTTGTGTGACCCCATATAAAAACAAATCACCTCATAAACTTATAAGGAAAAGCTTTTAACGTAACAATATGGATCTCAAGAAGAAAAAAAAAATCGGTAATAGTTTTCTGATATTTCGGAACTCGAAGCTTGATTTCATGTAGCATGTCATTAACTTTACTCAGTTCGAAAGAAAGTTCTTCATGTTCATGTGTTAGTAATTGTGTTTAGTACTAATATTTGTATTTTTATGAGACCCCTACCTTGATGGCTGCTATTTAAGGAGCTGACGAATAAAGCCTGCCATTATTCGTTAATCGTAACCCACTTTCATGACCGTTATATACAGGTAAAAGATAATGAAATTGTGGATTCAGGAAGTCTAAAGCGTGACCGCATCTGCTATATACAGGTGACCGCTATATGCAGCTCAAGTTAACAGCAAATAGAAGGGATGATTTTTGGGAAGTTGTTCAGTGACCATTATAGACAGGGTGACCGCTTTATGCAGGGCTGTTATATACAGGTTTGACTGTAGTTGGCTACCCAAGTGGGAAAGATGGGTTGGCTTGCCCACTCCAGATTCTCTCATGTAATAAATCCTTTATTGACCAAATTTGTTCAGTAAAGATGGCTGGGTATTGGCCTTATTCGTTGGTTTATGGACCTTAATTGCATCTTAGTCCATTAACAACTTGGCCATATACAGCCATCTGACCTCCCTCTTGGTCAATAACCTGTACACTGTAATGAGTTTTCTAAAGGAGTCGTTAATTGACTTGGATTTCATATTGTTACAGCAGTGGGGATGATGATATCAATGATGTCACATCAATGGCTGGAGTTAATTTAATGGTAAGCTCAGCATTATTTTGATAAGTGGTTAATTACCTTAGCAGTGGTCAATAATGGCATCACTTGGTTTGTGACAAAGGAGCAGCATGTTGGTGTCCAACTTCCAATTAATTATAGCAGCATCCCAAGCGGTGTAAGAAGTGTGAGGGGGGGGGGGGGGGGGAAACCTTTTTTAGTTTGTGGTGTTTTTTAAATGTTTTTTTAGGGTATTTGTTATTTTTTTG
>Ga0126339_10004497_pt1 | contig 10312 bp, 3 predicted proteins | sample OrbTmetagenome_2_FD_92532 | JGI IMG/M metagenome (GOLD analysis project Ga0126339, IMG submission 92532) | Coral microbial communities from Petempiche,Puerto Morelos, Mexico - Orbicella T R C metagenome | ecosystem: Host-associated > Invertebrates > Cnidaria > Coral | place: Petempiche,Puerto...
ACACAGATCTAGAAGGGAAACATTCGCCAAGAAACAGGAGCCACTGTGTGACATTATTCAACGGCCACGGAAAGAACCATAAGCCCGCTCCTTTTGAGAATGGCCACGTCCGTTATAACATGTCATCTTGCAACGGGTTTCATGAACCACAGTCGCGTGAAACGAGCCTCGAAAAGACTGTTGGGCATGGAAGACCCATGTCCCAATCATTCCCAAAACGGCTACCTTCGTGGGAAAGTTCTGCTTCTGAGAATGATGATAGACTTAACCACGGCCGCACCCAGTACACAGTGGTAGGTGATAGATAACAATAACAATTTTGTAATTCTGCTTTCCTTGCAAGAGTTGATAATAATTTCACTTTGTTGCCAAATGTAGGCTTCAACAACTTGTTTCACAACGTAATTATTATATTCCAGCCCTTAAATTGAACATTTTTTTATCTTCCCGTGTTACGCTTTCTAACGTTATTTGATAACCTTTTACATGCCCTACAGCAACCTTATTCTGCTCTTCGTCGGTGCATTAAAAGTTATTCATAAGATACTTTAATTAAGGTAGCTCTTTTTTTGCAGGTACCTGAGACATCAAGGCACCATACTGAGTTTAACGTGGCAATGGAAAGACAAGGTGTTCCCTTCACAACGCAGAACATACCAAAGGGTGTCGATTCCCTAGAAATCAGTAAACTATTGGAAAACAATCTACACTTGGGTCTTCCCCCATCATTTGGGGCTGATTTGAGGTCCAAAGAAGGCATCGCAGTTGCAGTCCCTCGAAGATGGTCTTCCGAATGTATTGACAAGTATTCGTCAAGTCCTCCAGCGTCACACCTCAAGAACACTGTTTCCTTGAAACCGAAAGGGCACAACGGCATGCGTTGGACCTCAGGAAGGAGCCATAGTGAAGGCGAAGCAAACCCCTCTCTAAACGGCTGGAGTCCCCTTATACCTTATGGCTCAGGATTGTGTGTTGAAGACGAACCAAAACGTGAAGATCTTAAATCAAAGATTCTTGATGTGCTGACCTTGTATGGAGCTTTGGAACCCTCAGAAATCATTAACGCTGTTGGACGTGGGACAAGGGAGGAGGTGAGCCAGTCTCTATGCTCGCTCGGTAGACAAGGTCTTGTTAATTTCACAGTCGCGAGTAATCCCTCCCTTACCGTATTGACCACAGCCGGGCAACCTGTTCGTGAGAAACGAGCGAACCCTGGCGTTATTGGGGGAGAAAGGAGCAACAACCAGTCTTTGGCAAGAAGTGGCTATGAAGACTTCTATCCGCAGCTACCAAGGAATTCATCTTGGGGATCTTATGATAACAGGCCAAGAAAAGAACCTCGGACAGTTGATGGCATGAAGCCATGGATGCGATCAAATGGTAATGGTCTTACACCAGGTGAAAGAAGTGCGTGGAATTATTGCAAATTGTGTCGAGTTTCACTAATGTCGGAGGCACAATACGAAGAGCACCTTCGAACCACCAAACATCAAAACAAAGTGGCAAAGTTCAACGCGATTCCGTACAAGAAATACTGCGAGTGTTGCAAAGTGCATCTAAATTCCGAGTCGCAAGCCAAGGAACACTTTAGCAGCGGTAGACACGAACAAACTGTTGCGAAATCTCAAAAGGCACCACCACAGCAACATCTACCATTGATCACAGTTCCTGAGGAGTTTCTTCCGCAACGAAGCACAAGAACACAGCCATACGACTACCAGATGGAGCTGTACTGCAAGGCAATGAAGGCAAATGGCGTGTGTTTCCTCCCAACTGGAACTGGCAAGACACTGGTGGCTTCTCTGGTCATTGGGCACATGCTTGCGTTGAATCCATCTCGGCAGGTGGTGTTCCTTGTTGATCGCGTCCTCCTTGTTCTGCAACAAAGGGACTACCTTAGGAAGGAACTGGCGCATGTTCGAGTCGCGGATGAGCGAGGTCCTTTTAAAGGTACCAGACCCATTCGCATCGGAGCGGTGTGTGGTGAAATGAGGAAGCTTGAGGGAAATGCTCGCATCTACGAACAGGATGTTCTGATCATAACAGCCGACTGCTATCGGAATCATCTGAATAATGGAACACTTCGCTTTGATGACGTCTCATTGATAGTACTAGACGAAGCACATCACTGTAATAAGGACCATCCTTACAATGTCATCATACGAGACTTTTATCTTCGTGAAGATGTTCTTCTAGGCCACAGACCCAAAATACTGGGACTCACAGCCTCCCCAGCTGGGGAAATCTCTCTGGACAAAACAACCAAACGATTGCAGAGGCTCTTGGGAAACCTGGGCGAAGCACAGCTTTTGATAGTCACAAACAATGTGCGAGAATTGGAAGAGAAGACAAGCAGGGCGCCGCCTGACTGCATCTCAGCTTCATACGCAAATTGTGAATGCGAGCTCATGGACGTTCTCGTGGAATACGTTACCAAAGCATTCAACATGGCAGTGCGACTGAGCGAGATGAAAGACTACAAAGACATCTTTCAACCGTCTTCCGGCGGCCATTTTAGCATCGATGACATCTACCCTGTACTTGGTGTCATTGATAACATTTTACTTTCCCGCCCCGAATCTAACGCCTTGTATTCGCTGCTGCACTTTCAGCTGATGTGTGAAATTGTGTGTACCCTTCAAGAGTGTGGAGAGCAGATAGCGATTTATCAGATGGCCGAACTGGCAGACGAGAAGTGTCCCCATGGCTTTTATTGGGCAGAGAGTGTGGGTCTTCCCTGCGCCAAAGTCAGGTCATATTTGGAACACTATCTATGGCAAGGTAAAGTAGACTGTTACCGTTGTTTATAGTACGCTTTTCAGGGTCGATTTTTTAAACCACATTTCACCAGTTAAAGAACAGATAAAAAGCCAGTGCCTTGTTACATCTAGTCATTTTCACTATGTACAAAATAGACTTATGAACAAAACTACGTTAAAACTAGGAATCTAGAAATCAGTTTACTCAAGTGAAGAATGACTATGGACACGATCTAACAATATGTTTTCATTTTTCCAAAGGCGGGTTTTCAGAGTTTCATGGGCCAAATTCAGGAATAGAACAACTGATGAAGCAGTTATTGCAAATTAACTGGACTGGGACGAGCAGCGGCGTCAATTTCGTCTTGGTTCTGGTCAAACGGGCACGGACGGCCCGATACTTGGCTTCCTATCTGTCAAACAGCGGGTTGTTGCGGGGCGTGAAGACGACATCCTTTGCAGGACATGGAAGTGGATCTGCTGATAACGGTGAGACCTTGTCTTGCAGATGTTTCCCGAGAGGGAGGGGGGGGGGATCTCCCGGGAAAATTTGATGGGGTGTGCATCTCGCTTTCCAAAACCCTTACCCTATTTAAGACCAAAATCTGCAATTTTCCTACTCCAGTTATGACCTGAACAAAACTTTATGATACCCTATTTAAGATCTGACAGGGAGCTCGGTGCTAGACCGGAGCCATTGCGGCACATACACGGTTGGCTTGAACTCAATTTGCGAAGGGCTTTTGTTGATGATGCTATCGATAACGATGAATAAGTAGCTTCTTCTAAAGAACATAGCCAATTCAAGACTAGAGTGCAGAAACTATATCCTATTTTAGACCACAATCACCAAACTCGATGCCCTATTTGTGACCAAAACGGCCTTAAAACAAGAGAATAGATCATGGTCTCTTGCTAAAAAACCATACCCTTTGGGGCTTCACATACTCATATAGCCATATAAGGAAGCACCCCCTCTACCCGTGATGATTCAATGTTCGTGTCCCGTGATATCTCCGAGTCTGATGGCAGCCGTTTGAACTTTGTTGAGGCCAGCGTTTTACGGTCTTTTGTCACGGGGGATGGGAATGAATTCGTCACTCATTTACAATTGTTATAGCATTGTGATTTAGTAGGTGAAGAATATTTTTTTTCATGGTGCACAATATGAGATCAGTGATTATGTCAAATGACGTGGATATTACGTAATTTTTGTCGAACAGTGGCCATTTGGTTCCGCCATCTCCATTTGGTTCACCAATCTCCAAAAAGGAAAAGACTATTGTAACAAAAATTACTGAAAATCCGGAAAATTCAGAATTTTAGAAAGATGCATGTCGAAACTGATGGTTGCCTTGCATGGAAACGTAGTTTCTTGAACCATACATGAGGTGTCACACTAAATTTTTCCAAATTATTTTCGAACCTTTGGTGGCTTTTACGAAGGAGAATTTATGAACATTGAAACGAGTCATCTGTGCAGCGAGGGTTCCCATCTTCCTTCCAGTAGGTCTCAATAGGTTTATAAAATACTTTCGAACAAAAAGAAACATCAGAATGTATTATTGAAAAGTTAAGAATGAATTGTGTTTTATTTGTTCACAGGACTGACTTACCCACCGCAAAGAGATGTTTACTTACAAATTCTTGAAGGAAGGTTTCAAATTGTCGTCACCACAAGCGTAGCCGAGGAAGGATTTGACCTTCCAGTGCCTGACTTAGTGATTCAAATGGATCCTTCAAGCTCAGTTTCAGCTCTCGTGCAAATACGCGGCCGAGCACCTCTGAACGAGGCCAGGTTTGTTGCCATCTGTAGGAATGACGAACAAGCCAAGAAAATTGAAGATTTATTGAAACGTGAAGAGAACATGAGACGCTCTGCGAGGCTCATCAACGGGCTGTAAACAATACGTCAGGTTCTAATCTTAGAGTACACGTCATATTTAGAAATAGGTAATAGCAAGTGGACTGGTTCCAAGTCTAATTCAGGCCTGGAAAAACAGAATCTTGAGAAGAGAATTCTGGATTTACCATGTCCTGTTAAACAGATCAATAATTCGGCAAAAAAAAAAAAAAAATGGATTGCGAGGTCAATCCAGCTTTCAAAAGTTAAATTTCTAGAATGAAACATGAAAGTTATTATTTGAGAAAGCTGACAATACTTGTCCTTTTTCATGTTAGCGGTATTTAATCTTTAACAAAAAGCAGGTTTCAGGACAACGCTTTTTTTTTACATTTTAGCTGGTGTGAGGCTTCGAAAAAGAATGATAATTTCATTTACAGAAAAGTTTAAATTGAAAGTTGCTGACTTGGGTTTTTTTCAATTTTCATAAAAAAAAAATTCTAAAACACTAGGAACACCAATTGAAAGAGCAAAAAAAAGCAATTAACAAATTACGACATTGATTTTAAACATTTTGGGATTGCAAGTTTGCAGTTGAATACAATTGAGGAGAATTTCAAATAATAATCGGTTTTTTTTTTGTGATATGACAACTTAAATTTCCAAGGTGGATCCAACAGAAAGTTTTTGTAAATGTAAATGTAAAAATTTAAATGTAAATGAAAATCACAGGTACAACATTATTGATCCGCCTTTCTGGTTTGTCATATGTCACATTGCTTATTTAAAATTAAGTTAATTTATCATCGCAAAGTGCACAAAGAAAATTTGTGAATAATCATTATCTACTCAGGAAAATCGACCATATAACGTGGGTTCCTTTGAGTAAGTTTAAATTCTTCCGCGTTAGACTTTGTTACCGTTTTGGCCGTCATAGGAAAATTTACTTCCTTGGCACATTTCCTCTGAAGAAGACAACATTAATTCACGGCTTTTATTTTGTATAGTTAGTCATTGAACGGTGAAAATGGTTTCAAAATAACTCTAGATGTTGCAGTGAACATGTTACTTGGCAAGGTTTATGATTTCTGACAACATTTTGCCAACTTTCTGATGAATTTCGTTTGAAATAGGCAATCAAAATGCCAGCCGGTTGGGAGAAGGGGTTGCCATTCTCAAAAATTGACAACTCTGCTTCACGAAGTTCTTGAAGTTTGATTTACTAGTTTAAACGATTCAGAGCGATCTTGCGTTTCGGGGAATGAGAAAATCCTAATTTGATTAAGAGAAACTCTGAACGCAAAATACTGGAGAAAGAGAAGTTTTTTTCATGTAGAAAGGAGGAAATATTGTTGTGAAAAGATCTTACTTTCGTGAATTTGTAAAAAAACGAAAAAGTTGTAGATGGCCCATCCCTGCCAACTTCAATTCGCGGTGTACATAAAGTAATGCTGTACAATTTTGATGCATAAATTATAAGCCTTGTTGCTCATTGCAGAAAGGTTTTTTATTCGATCAATACAAAAGAAGTCTCAAGATTTGAAACTATTTAAGAGTCGACGATTTAATAGGTATCAAAACAAACGAGATTTTTTAAAATGTGTTTTAATAGCCCAACCAGGTTGGGCTTTCCTCAGTGCCATCAGACTGGGAAAAAATCAAGTGAATGACATATCCAGAGTTATAAGTTTCTATATTTGCTATTCAAAACATGTTATTCAGCATCTAATTAGACCTAAGAAATGTGCTTTTTACCTAAAGTCCTCGTCAAAAGCGCTCAGAAAGCTTCATATTCAAATTCTACTATCAAAAATTAGGCGCGGGTTCTCGCTAGATCGCTGATAGTTTCGCGTCATCGTGACGCAGTAGAAGAGGTATCCATGTTGTTAAGCAACACTTTCGTTAAAAGCTTGAGGGCTGAGTCTGTTTGTAGCAATGAGATCCTGACCTCAGAAAACTCAATATTGATATCGAAATATTTTTCCTCGATGGGATGTACAATATTATCTTCAACTCAAGGAAAATCGCAAAATTGTAGTTCAGTATGTGTCGAAAAACGTCAACAAGGTCATGAAAATGGAACGAGGATACAGTCAAGATTGGTGAAAAGTGTGACAGATTACGAAGGACAAATCTAGCACAATGCTTTGTAGTGTTTGGGTGTGGTCCGGCTTTGTGACTAAGAGCAGACAAAGTAAATTTTTAACTAGCTTGTACGTTTTTAAGATCCCTTAGTTTGAGAGCTAACTGGAAAGTACACAAAACAAATCAAAATGAAAATGAAGCAAGGAAGTGACTACAGAAGAAGTCAATTTTGTGGTCAGAAAGCAAGCAATGCACACTCTTTGTTATTGCATGGGGAGTGAATATATGTCATTATAACTGATATCTCTTCGCGGTTGAAGTCCCATACCATAATAAGTACTTTCGTCTTGAGTTATACTTCATGTAACACTTCATTAGAGCAATTTGGAATAAAAGAAATTTCCAAAATTTCCAAAAAGCCCTCACATCAACAATAGTAAAATACTTTTTAGTGGCGTGTTACAAAATTTAGGGCCAATTTTTCAGATACTTTTGGACATTTGGCGTATTTTCGTAGATAAATGGAGCAAGATGTAAAAACCAACGTAAACATCAGTTCTTTTGAGGTATATTCTCCCCTTAACAGTGACTTTTAACGTCCAAATCATTTAGAAGTTAAACTGACAACTCCTTTGGGGACCTTAGGAGTTTTTGTTGTAGTTAACGTAAGTGAGGTACTTTAACAGTAATGGATTAAGATCAAATAAGATGTGCATGATTTTCTGTTGGTGTAGGGTCTGTAAATTTACAGGATTACTGTGGTGATGAAAAGTGTTGTTGATTTAAATCTAGTCTCAGGTTAATTTGGCGTTCTCTACATTTCTGTACAATTTCACGTTTTCTAGGGGTAACGGGTAAACGTTATAGTCGATAGTTGTCGACGAAGAAAACTCAGAAACTCTTACGAGCGTTTGAGAAGGAAATATCAAAATCTTAAAGGAGTTCTGTCACGGTATTTTGAGTTAACTTGGCCGCGTAAAATATGACCTTAAAATTAAAGGAAACCTGAAAATGATAGTTAACTAAGACAGAAAAACACCAAAAAGATCATAAAAAAAACAAAGGATTAAGGGTGGTCAAGAATGGAGAAGATTGACACAGATTACAAACGACGAACTTGAAAAATTTAGGCTAAACTTTTCAAGATGCGCATACCTTGACGTAGCTCCTTTAAGTCTCACATCATGTGTTTTGAGCTCAGCTATTTTTAAAATTGATATGTGCTGTTTCCATGGTAACAGATATGGAGCCGTGTGATAACAATAGCCCAATGATCAAAATAATCCATGATTGGCTGTCAACTGGGAAATAACATAAATAGCAATCATCAAATTCATTAAACAGCTTTTGTTTATTGTAAAAATAGCCAAGCTAAAAACACGTTTCTTTGCTGGATTTGTACAGTTATTTTTTTTCTTATTTACTCCGACGAACGCTTACGTAGTGTCAGTAGAATTTTCTCTATTTTAAAATAAATTATTCGTCATTATTTGAAAGCTGTCGTATTTAAAGAAGTCTACTTGTAATGCTAAACTAGAAACATGATGATTGTGGATGTCTTGATATGAATTTATGAGCTGTCATAAATTAAAAGATTAGAATTTACTTTTAGCTTGTGTTGGTTTTCCAGTTATTAAAGACGTTGTATGGAAGCTAATATATTCGGGGGAGGAGGGGTATGTGTTGGGGGTAGGGGTAAATATATTCCACATGGGGTATCTCCATAGTTTCTTTGTTACTTCTCCTTTTCTCATTAGGGGCATTCCCCCTCCCCGATCATAACCAAATTTTGGTAAGAAAATTTTATCCATCATTTCGTGTGGTAACAACTTATACGGCACACAGTCCTTCGACTTGATTAAAATCTCTTTAGATCGTGTGGAGGTGAAGAAAGCAATTTTGTTTAACGGAATTCTACGTTGACACCAGATGCTACAAAAATTTCAAATTGAAGAATCAAATCTGCCGAACCGAAATTGCCGCGACCCTTCTTTTATTTCCATTTCGCCATACTGGCTAGCAAGATACAAAAGGTCGTCTTTTCTAGAGCAATAAGCCCCAGGTGGACTTCACCTGCGACAGAAATGAAGGAATATCTATTTACTCAGTCTATTAAGTAAACATTTATAGCTGAAGGTGTACAAACGGTACACATGAATTATTCCACATTTTCCATCCCTTAATTTCGACTATTCATTGCGTTAGCGAGTGAGGATTTTTTTACCGTAATGAACTGAGACAAAATGTTCTTTCAGAAACATTTTCCATGATAGATAACAGAGGTCAATGAACTATGGATTCTAGTAGCCATGTTGTCTGTTATGCCGGCACATCACAGGGACTTTGTAGCTTTCAAAAACAGTCTGACGCAAGGCGACACTGTAAACATTTAATTTGGCGTTGTATTTGTTTAAAATGCACCATGTCGCTCCAGAATGGTAATTACAAGCTATTTTGCAAAACGTCTTTCGGCTGAGTACTAGAGAAATGTAGAAATGCCAGAGAGAAAAATTGATGATTGACAACGGGCGTTGTATCTTGTGGTTAAAATGAACAAAGCTTTTATTCTCACTGACAACTAGAGCAGTTTGTTTTGAGCATCAAGAAAGTTAATTTTGAACCGGAATGAAACCTTAATTTAATAGCAGGTGATGTGCCCTAAATTGACGTTGTATCTTAATTGATAGTACCTTTGTATTGGAAAACACTGAGAACTGTCTAAAGTAACCGGAATTTTCTATGCACCAAAGTGATCCATTAAAATTATACTTCGTGGTCTCAATTCAAAAGCGCGGGTATTTAGTCACTGTTGAGATAAAGGGACACTTTCGTAAGTTTCGTGTCGGCCACGCGCGCAGCACGTGCGATTGCGTTGACGGTCACGAGCCAGGCAACAAGTCAATTAATATTTGCGAAACATCCGTAGGTGTCCGAAGGAAGCGAGGTTTTAGTAAGGACGCGCATGCTCCGTATGCTTTGACATAGGAAAAGAATGGTCAAGGTTTTTTTTTACTTGCTTATGAAATCGAGAAAGTACATGCAGCGGAGAAAAAGGCAGAAAAAATTAAGTGGCCCAAGAAATAACCAGAAAAACTCAGCATTCATTTAAGTTTCTTTTCCCTTCGCTTGCTCCTCCCCAGTCAACTAACTTCAGACACTTCATATTTGGCAGCGCTTTGTTTGCGCTCCATTAAAGATGATGACAAGATGGTTTGCATTGTAGTATTTAATCCATTATTTAGGTAAATATTTAGGGTAAAAACTGACTAGGAGTCTTTAAGTTAATCTCTCGGAGAAATTATTTAATATTTATTTGTGATGCAGACATCTTGAACTGACAGGTAGTTACCTCCGCTCTGCTGTTTCCCGCTGACAGTTTATTCAAAATTTCATCGAAATTTAAAGCGCAAAGTGATTAATTCTCAAGAGAAATGGGATTTTGCAAAAGCCCTGGCAGATGTACTTTCTTTTTTTTTTCTTATCTACAGAAAGCAATCCACTGATATTGACATTCAAATAATCTAGCTTTGTTGAGAAAATATTTTAATCACTTTAAACGTGTTGAACGCTTTTTATTTTTCTGATGGCCAGCTGATATTCACAATCACGTTTTCAGCCGCCTAAA
>Ga0126339_10004501_pt1 | contig 10309 bp, 5 predicted proteins | sample OrbTmetagenome_2_FD_92532 | JGI IMG/M metagenome (GOLD analysis project Ga0126339, IMG submission 92532) | Coral microbial communities from Petempiche,Puerto Morelos, Mexico - Orbicella T R C metagenome | ecosystem: Host-associated > Invertebrates > Cnidaria > Coral | place: Petempiche,Puerto...
AAACTTAATAGGCTTTTGTTCATTATGCTAGCATTTTTTCGAGCATTTTAGTGAGGCAAAAGCATTAAGCATTATTCAAGCATTTTAGTGGCATTTTCTCAGAAAATTGACATTTTTTCCACAGAAAATAGAAATAAAAATTATTTTTATGAGAAAATGAAGACTTATCCTCTTCACTTATGTATCACTGGAAGGAGACAAAGGATTAACAGAAGAACAGATCATTTAGAGAATTATCTTTTGGCGTATTAAAACTATTATGTAGTCGTTGTTGTTAACTTGTTATACTAAGTGTACGTTTTTGTTAAGCACTCTGAACGATTAATTGTGTTGAAATGTTAAAATTATTAAAAATTAAAAAAACCCTATGTATGAGCATTAACCGAGCATTTTAGCATTTTTGGGGGGAAAACCGAGCATTGAAGGGGAAAAGATAGAGCATTAAGGTAGAGCATTTCAGTGGGAAAGTAAAAGCATAATGTACAAAAGCTAAAACATACTGAAACAGTTCTCAACAAATGCGCACACGTTCTGTTTATGTACTGAACTGTCTATAGACGCACAGTAATTGTGAATGCTGAAATGAAATTGGTTCTTGTTTGGGCATGTTTTGGCGTGTGTAAGTAGGCTTCATTTATTTGTTCTTGTCATCGAATAACAGACATAATGCATTGTTGTAGCTAAGCTTTATGAACGTTTCCAAGCGGCATCTGGAATGTCAACACAGATTGCCTCTAGATCTGTTCAGTGAAAAAGAGTTTAAAAACACTGTGTTGATTTGTCAGTTGTAGGCGCACATGTGGGAGTTCTATCTTTTTGCACACCCTCGTTAACATTTAAGGATTCTAATAATATTAGCATATAAGAATCAGGGTTTGTGAAATCACTCTACTTGGTAAAAACGTGTCGTACCTACCTTACCTTAAGGATATCATCACAAAGCTATATATTTGTTTTAGAAAAACCCTTGCTTTCCTTGCGGTAGTATTCTAAAAGACCAATTTGCTCTAAGCGCGTGCGCAGATATTTAGTGTTCATGTCGACTATATATTAGGTGAAAGATACGTTTGTTGTGTCCCCAATTAGTTGTGAAAACTAAATACATTGACACAGATTTTATATTTATATTTTTTATATTAAATCACACACAAATGCCGAGTTCTTTTCCTTGTGGTAGAACCCAACATGCAAAATGCATGCATTCTAGCATCATTAGCATGATACACTCTGTCTTCATCCCCCGAGCCACATGGTTATCTATTTGTCGTGTCATAGCCAAACAAATGTTGTCAACCTAGTGCGTACAGTACTTTACCCTAGCTCAGTTCAACAAATATCATCTGCTGTTATCAAACTACCCTAGTGTGTTTGCCAGGGTTCAAATTAAGAATGGAAACATTTTGCCTCTCCTTATCGGCTTGCTTATTTCTTCTTTAAATTGTCCAATGAAAGAGACCAAAAAGTTCATATTCAGCAGAAACTTTCCCAATTTAGTGGCATGAAAACTTGTCAAATTGTAAATCTGTGACAAAAGAAACCAGGAAAGTGCTCTAATAATGCTGCAGACTCCGTGGCACCTATTGAAAGTGCAAATTAATTTAATCAGTCTTAGAGGGGACTTGCTCACTGATGTAGGATATAATTTCGGTGAACTGAACACTGCTGACCTTCAATACTTCTTGTTGAAATGCTGGGGCTTCTCAGTTGTATTAATAGATATTTTAAGTGGTTTTGTTTTCACAAAGGTGGCAACTGAATAAGAACGTGGTATTCTGTGACTATTTGATAATTAAATTAGTTCTTGTTTATCAGTGAAAAGACAATTTGCATTTTGAATAAAACAATTTCCTCATCAGATATTTAACTTTCTTCTAATCATCTCCAGCACTGAGAAAAAAAGTACGTCCGTTTGTTGTTGAGAAAAGAAGGGTTCCATGTTACATACCTTTGCGAGGAAAACAAAAATATCAAGTTACAAACGTTGGCATGAAAAGTAAAATTGTCACGTTTGCTACTTCAACGTATTATTAAATTTGAAATGAACGAAAATCGACGTAAAATACCGGAGTAAAATTTGAAAGCTGTCTTGACAAACAGTAACTGAAAGTTATTTTTGGACAAAAAATGAAAATACACTTGAAACATACACACCACTAAGGTTACGTCTTATCAAGGTTTCTGGCCATTCATATCTTGCACTGGGAAAAGCCCAAGGTACCAAGGTAAATACTAACTGGAAGTGAACCAGGCAGGGGTGAGGACCTACCATGTCAGACTATCTGAGATTGTCTTACTAGTTATTTTACACTGCATATGTTATGTTACTGAAAATTTACATTCAATTACAGTACATTCAATACTTACAACAGAATGCTTGTTACCAACAATGTATGTAAATCTATTTGCAATATGCTACAATACCAGTTTATGTTAGTTTTAGTGCCAAAATGACATGGTGGTAAAATTCCAATATATCAAGGGGCTTTTGCAAGTTTATTTTTTATGTGGTCTATTTCAGCTTTTGTCACTTTGTTAAAGTTTGAACAGATTTGCTCTTGCGGGTGATTGACTTTTTCTAACAACTTTTTCCCTACATCACATTTTTTGCTTAGCTTTTCTTTTCGAGAAAAGGATGGTGGTGGCTCTTATCTCCATTTTATCACTGAACAAAATATGTGTAAAAATATTTTTAAAGAGCTTCTTTTGTGAAATCATCTGCAACTCTGTATTTGGCACCTTTTGGTAGGTTTTTGAAGTGGGATTTCATAAATTCTTTATCCTGAAAGGTACCTTTGCAATAATTAGCCTTGGTTGCACTTTCTTTTTGATTCCTTGCAGTATTAGGGCGTGTAGGTATCCTGTAACTCTCTCTTAAGTTCATCCTCGATTCAAATGATACATTATGGACTGTGCAACAGACCAAACAACTGACCGACCAACTGAAGGGTGCAGTTTTATGGAAAACTGTTGTAAGGCTATGTGATTGACAGATGATATCTTATTTCAGAGATGTATTTCAAGCAGCACTCAGGAAGGTGCCAGGCATAACGAAGGATTCAGACAAAAGGTGGTGCCTTGGTCTCTTGTCAGTTACTACTCCCCACTTATCCATTTTCTTATTTTATTGAGTAAATTTTTTTTCCTGAAGTTCCCAGTTACACTGTAGCCTTTTTTCAATAATGTATCAGTCAATAGTTTTTTAAATGAGCTTTCCCTTAAATGATGCATTGTCATAGAAACCCTTTGTAACACAATACCACTCATATGCAAGAGATGTTTGCATTCTCTTGCGATCTTTGTGAGCTTGTGCTGCCTGTTATTTAACATACCGGCAAATATAATTTGCATTTTGACCATTTCAACACGTGTTTGGAACACCCCAGAACATCAAAAAATTATAATTATGAGAAAACATGTTCCAGCTTATATCGACAGCAGTTGTGCCTTTCCTTAATAACATTTAATTTACTGACTGATCAAGCTTTCAGCTTAGTTCTAAGCTGTTGGGCTTCTTGTTTCCAAGATGTGATTGAAACTCTGATTTGTGTTTGTTGTTTGAAAATGTTGAAAAATGTCCTTGACATGAAAACAAAGCAATCATGTAATATGCAACTATCTATCAAATGAGAATGTAGCAAATATAGAACTGCATGTCAAACAAAGCTGTTGTTTTTCATTGCAGATTAATAGAAGCTTTGATGGCTACCTTCAAAAGGCGCATGCACTTCCAGTTGCTGTGTTTTCAAGTGGATATGGAGGAACTTTAACCCTGACAGTTAAACTGAAGTATCACAGTAAAAATGAAGTATTGAAAGTAACTCTCTTGTCATGAAAAAAATATTATTTTAAATAGTTTAAAAAACATAATTAATATGTAGCTTATTGAAAGCTAAAGTCTTGGTAAATGCATGGATGTTATGTCATTGTTGACCTCACAAAGAATTAATTACGACAAGTTTTATGAAAAGACAAAAGCAGGGGGTTTTTTGTCAAGCAAGGTTGTTTTATTTTGAATGCAATTTGTGTGAGAGGTTCACTGACTCAATAAGAATTGCAGTATTACACTCATCTCCTCAGTTCTTATTATCTTATTGCTACTTATTTTCATGGGAACTTAATTTTGCAAAAAATAAAACGGGCATATTGCTACATTCATATAGGTGAAAAGGAACAAAATGTCACAAAAATTGTCGAAATAGTGATCTTTATTATGAAATAGTTAGTCTCATACACTGTAATTGGCTCAATTGATTTCCCATAACAATAGTTTCCAGTGACATTGAACAAAACCATATAACAACATAAAACTGAAAACATTTAGACATGCTCCTTTGTAACAAAGCAGGGCTTTACAGATTACATGACACTGTCTATTTACACTTACAACAGAGCTAAGGACATTGTTAACTTGTCAACTTCTTCAAATAGATCCTGGGAGGAATAGCTGACTCATCCTTTACAATCCCAACATTTACTGCTTTATCCTTAGGCAGCATAGTGCTTTTCCTCATTGCTAGTCAAGGGGTTGTAAAGGCTTGATTCCAATGTTGATTGTGGAATTATATAGCAGCTAGGGCATTAAATTTCATGTGGTTAATCTTTGCAAAATTATTTTTCGCGGGTCTGTAATTTTGCAATTGTTTGAAAATCACAAAAGTTAAGTCTCGTGAAAATAAGTAGCAATAAGGTTAGACATGATCAGTAATAAAGTACATTTTTTACTGTTTAATATGTGGGTGCTTGTTTGCTTCTTGTCCTCCTGTTCCTTGTATTTTCATGAGAAGGTAGGAATTTAGAATGAGAATGTGAACTGTGCAATGAAGATGTGATCATCACATTTGTAATCCTAATTTAAGCAAATTGCAGGTTAAGCATCAAAAAAGACTTTTTCCAGATCATATTTTGTGCTTGATTTGAAATGGCTAACATTGCAATAACAACTGCGATGGTTGCATCTTCATTTCATTTGTATTTCTGCATTTCACATCATTCTCACTCTCGTGTTTTGTTCCTTTCCTTTTCTCAATAAATAAGCCAGCTCCCAAATTACTATCTAAGGATCTTCATCAGTCAGTAGAACACTAAAGTATAAGCCACAGGTTAAAATCCTTTTGAGGACCAGAGAATGATTTTAACAGGGCTTCATTTGCAGTAATTGCTTAATTTGAAAACAAATTATGGTTATCACATCTTCATTTCGAGATAGTGATTGTTGCCAAAGCCTGAGGTATTAAAAATGCATAGGGCTGAAGTTAGACAACAAGTCCTCTAAATAATGACACAACACTAAATGGAGTGACCTTTTATTAATTTAAACACTACTTGTTTCTAATAATAAATCACTTTTCCTGAGTGATCTCCTTCCATGGATATTGAAATGCATCTGTTGATTTTCTGTCCTTTCGTCTCCATAACTTCTTTTTTTCCCTGGTTCGTACATTTTCACACCATGCACTCACAGCATACTTTTCTTTCCATTCGATGATGAACTGACAACCATAAAACAATAAGTAGTCTTAAAGGTGTTGTTATTCCACTTTGTGAGACCAGGTGGAAAAATAGCAAAGGCGTGTAACAATTACATGACTAGCTCAACTGGGTGGGTGTGGCCAACACAGGGCAAATCATGTTCTTTCCTAACATTTTAGTAAGGAATGGAAACGATATGTTAAAAATTCGAAAACTGATTTCCAATTTCCAATGTTAAGATATCCAAAACTTCACGTTTAAGCAAAATGGTGTACAGACTTAATTGCCATTCAGATACAACTTGCAGATATGTATACATGTGTGCTCATCAGTTCATTCAACAATTTTGGGGTTTTAGAGTACTTTTGATCGTTCTTTTGCAGTCCTCTTGGGAATTGAATTATCGAGTAATATTTCTAACTCTCTGTTTGAAATTTTGGAGGGAACATTGTCAACTTGCAGACAACCTCTGGCCACTGCACACTAATAGCTGATAGTGTGCAATAGCTCACCCAACCAGATTGCATTTATTTAGTATTCTAGACTTCTACTAGACTGGTAATAAAAAAATTAAGTAATTATCCTTAGTATAACATGGTTATGTATTCATTTATTATTACAAGTGTATTATTTACATTTAAGTTCATACTAAATTTGTTTCACAACAATACATCGAATGTGAGATGGTTGATAGTAAATGAGGCATGATACACCAAGTTGGCTCTAGTCATCATCCAACAAGCACAAAATATCACAGTCTCTCCTATATTATTTTAGTTTTATTTTGCTGGCAATCTTTGTCAGGCATGGTTTAATTTACAATTATTCTGGAAGCACAAGTTGGATATAAAATGATAGATAGCACATTGCCAGAAGAGGCATGTAGTACCAAGTTGGCTATAATCATCTCATATCCAACAAGCACAAGTGGGATAATTGTTTTATTAAAATGGAAATATAGTAGCATAAAAATAAAACTCGCCCCAAAAAAATGCCAAGTTCAAATAAACCCTGGGTTTACAAGAAGATTTCCAGCATTTAATTAATCAAGAAATCCCGGTATATGTTAACACTTTTACATGTATCAATGGATAACAGATTCAAATGATTTGAATGCCTATTATTAACTTTTGTTTCATAATGTCTTAGAGAATAATGCACATGTCAAATTGTTTTAAGGACTTGGAATTTTTCTGGAAAATGTGAGTGGTATTTAGAATCTTATGGAATTTGTGAGCCAGGAAAAAGAATCCAGTGCCAAACCTTTGTGAGTAAACATTTCTCTGTTACAGTTTTGACTGAGAATCAGGGAGCTGTAATATTGTTGACAGGCTCAGTTCAAGAAAAAGAGATGATAGCAATAGTAGCAGACAAATTATTAGTAGCTGTGTTCTGCATGCACTAGCAAGATATTTACACACTCTCTGTCTCTCTAGAATTTCTCCTAATCCTTCAGCAAAACAGAAATGAAACTTCTTGTCACTTCAGTCTTTTGTCATGCTGTGAAACCAGCAGATACCCACAGCATCCTCACTTGTGTACAAAGAAGTCCAATTTTCCGGTTTGCCCTTCGATTAAGGTAAAGGGTAAAGTCTGCATATGAGCCAAGTGGCCCATCAAGACCATCAGATGCCATTAATGAAGCATCAACTAAAAATGACAGGTTGCATAAGTCTATTAAAGAAGAAGTGCTGAAAAATACTGGAAACCATTAATAGCCACCTTAATGTGGGAGAAAAATAGTAAAAATAGTATAACATGGGGGCAGAATACAGCCACTTGAAAATACTACTATCATTACCTTAACATGTTTAGGACATTCAAAGCAATCATACCAGCTAACACTTTGCTAGTGGACTGAAAGTTCATGTTTAAGCCCTAATATTTTACTGGTCAATAATAATTATTTACCTGTGGGTCCCAGAGCTCACTGGCCACTCCAAGGTCTTTACAACACCTCATTAAAGCATTAGACTTAGCAGATTCCATAGCTCTTCCATACACCATATTATTGGTTGAATAAAATGTGTGTTCACCAACTGTCTGCGCCACAAATCTTCCTAAACAAAATAGTGCATACTCCCGCACAATCAGCTGGCTGTTATCTCTGTCATTCTGTAATTCACAAACATTCATTAGTAAACACGTATACAAATTACACTAGTAGTGGGCTTCAAAAGTTTCATTTAGGCTGAGAAACTTTTACTAAACGCCCTTGCGAAGTTAAGACATTACGCTGACATTTTAGTTCTACTTGGTTTTTAAAAACACCCTACAGGTACAAAAGTTAGTAACCAATAAGAGAATGGTATTCATGATAAATTGCTCATAGTTTTTATATTCTTATGATAATTAACAATCAGATTATGAGCTTTAGATTTCTATGTGTTGATAGTTCATGTTGATGTGGCTGAAGGATGAATCAACTATCACCTCATAGAAATTGAGTTCTTTGTTTCTCTACATATTAAGCTTCACACCTTTGAAAAATCACTTGGACTGAATTTTCATTTGAAATGCATGACTATCAGTTTTTTTTTTTTTCAATAATGCAGGGTTGTAAGTAAGTGCCTGCCACTGGCTAAAAAGATGGCTACCGGTACTTCCATTTCTGAGCCGCCAACTTCTTATAAAAAAAATATAGTTAAAATTACAGTATTTAGAGAGGAAGCCACATCAGTCTTAGTTTCATACAGGTCCTCTATCCTGGTCGAATTTGGAGAAGTTGGGTTTTGTGGAGGGAGGAAAACGGAAGAACCCAGAGCAAAACCCTCGTAGCAAGGCAAGAACCAACAAACTCAACCCACATATGGCACCGGGCTGAAATCAAACCTGGACCACATTGGTGGGGGATGAGCGCTCTCACTGTCGTGTCATCCCTGCTCCTCGATATAATACATGTGTAAGTTGTAAAGAGTAATTTAGGGAAAACACAGGTTTTTTGACGTGACTGAACCTTGACTGTCCTTGTCTCAGGGCAGTCAGGGCTGTTGCTAGAGAGAGCGCATGGGATCAGGATATGGTGTAGAATTCAACTAAAACTCAATAGAAACACAAAGTTAGCAAAAGCTGTTGACAAAATGATGGAATGAGCGAAGAGAATTTACAGTTCGAAAACCAAAATCATTTCCCAGCATTTTTCTAAGAGAAATAGAAAACTGGTCAGTGTAAAACGCAGACTGCAGACTACGTACTGCAGACTGGGGGTAAAATGCAGACTGCAGACTGCAGACCAGGGGTAGAATGCAGACTACAGACTGATGACCTTTTAACTGAATTGTATTACCATTTCCATCAATAAGAGCAAACCGTAACAGGCTGAAGCATTATTTAGGCTAACCTGAGTGGTATTCAGTCTAACTGGAGTGCAGTCTTTCATTATGATTAGCCTGAATAACGCTGTCTATGGTTAGCACTTGATTTTGGAAGTAAGTCCGCAGTCTGCATTATACACTGACCGAATAGAAAACATTTTCTCCGTTTCTATTGAGTTTTAGAAACACCCTTCTCATACTCATTTATAATTCACTGAGTTTAAACAAAGGAAATCAAGACCATAACAGTCTCTTGATATCTGATCTTAATAAGCATAGATTTTCTCCTTAGTTTTAGATTTGATTGAGAAGGTATATCAAACACTCAAGACTCTCAGTGTTTGACCACATTTACAAACACCTCAAAGTTTGTCACAAATACTCTGCTACACATCATATTTTCAACTCTCTTCTTGCTGTTTGGAATTGTGGTCAAACATGGTCTTTCTTGTTTGATATATTGTGTGAAAGTTTGGGAGAACTCCAAAAAGCTGTGGAAACACTCACCTGAAACTCATATTACCACATCATTTCTCACTCTCCCAAACTTCTACTTGTGTTTCTGTAACTCAAGACAAATGCAACGAGGAAAATGTTTTCTTGATAAAGAATTGTCCACCTCTAGAATTCCAATTCCCATTAACCTTTCATTACTGCTTGCTTGCAGAAGAAATTCAAACACAATTGTACTCTGATGGTACTTCTCAGGGCATACAGTAACTCTCTTGGACAACCATATTCCAAGACTGGTCAACCAAACACCAGATAAAATCACTTCAGAATTATATGCAGATGCCCCAACACTTTGGCTGTATCACATATGTGTTTAGATTTATAAAAATCAGGGGGGAAATGCTTAAGGTAATCGTGGCTTTAACAAGGGTAAATATAAATCTGCTCAGGGTCACTCATAGTTGATTAAGATATCAGTAATTTCATTTTACCTGAAATTGAAGAGATTCTCCCCTGGGCACTAATGCCCAACCTCCTGGTCCAAATGCTTTATTAAGTATTCTTCTGTATTTTATTTCAGGAATATAAATCAACCCTGTGCAGAAATATCATATCATTAACCTGAGCTCCACATGTATAAATTAAATAAGTATAAAATTAATACTAACTAACTGTAACAAACTTTAACTCAAAATGGTCAAGTATACTAATTTACCATCTGGTTTGATCTCAACATCTGTCTCATTGATTGGTGACATCAGAACTTGGGTAATTTCACGGCTAAATGGTGTGGTTGCAGCTCCTGAGAAAGCATCTGGCAACCTTAAAGAAATATGAAAACAAAATATACTCTATTCTGAGAGCCAAGAACCTTTTCGTCACATTTCCTGGAACCATAACCTTGTTGTCAAAAGCACTAAAATTTATTGGTTTGGTGTGTTTTGTCTTTGATAAATTCCAAAAAACTAGCTCAGTGTGACTTTGTTATATTTAAATATTTTACTATGTTAAGTTTCAGGAATGTGCAAATCAGAACTAGCAAACTTCTTAGTTTGATGTTACAGATTACCAGA
>Ga0126339_10004503_pt1 | contig 10308 bp, 9 predicted proteins | sample OrbTmetagenome_2_FD_92532 | JGI IMG/M metagenome (GOLD analysis project Ga0126339, IMG submission 92532) | Coral microbial communities from Petempiche,Puerto Morelos, Mexico - Orbicella T R C metagenome | ecosystem: Host-associated > Invertebrates > Cnidaria > Coral | place: Petempiche,Puerto...
GGTGGTTTACCTATTATTCTTGAAGAATTGCCTGACAAATACACAGAAAAGATGTGGTTTGAAAAGCTATTCACGGATATGGCTGCTAAAATTGCATCGTTACAGGATAAAAATGGTTATTGGCATGCCAGTATGTTAGATCAAGTGAGTTATCCTAATCCGGAAACCAGTTGTTCAGGATTTTTCGTTTATGGTTTAGCATGGGGTATAAATAATGGTTATCTGGATCGTGAAAAGTATTTACCAATCGTATTAAAAGGATGGAAAGCTCTAACTAAAGCTGTTTATCCAAATGGTAAATTGGGTTGGGTGCAGCCTATTGGTGAGAATCCTGTGTCTACAACAAAAGATATGACTGAATTATATGGAGTAGGTGCTTTTCTTTTTGCTGGGACTGAAGTTTATAAGTTAGCTGAATAAAATCGATTAAAAATTCAAATAATGAAAAAAGTTCTAATAATACTATCATGTTTTGCTTTCATTTTAAATTTGAAAGCTCAGAATTTATATGATCCTGTTCCAAAGGATGTGCAAACACGATGGATCAGTCCTGAAAATCCCAATGGTGATAAAGGCAAAGGAGGTATAACTAACAAAGGAGCCAAAGGAAATGCTTTTTACATTATACAGCCTGGTGAAACAAAAGTGATTATGGATGTGGAAGGTTCGGGCATCATACAACGAATTTGGATGGCTGGAACTATATCTAAAAACAAAGAGCAGCGTCGTGCTGTTAGAATAGATGCATATTGGGATGGAGCAAAGAAACCTGCTGTATCTGCGCCAATAGGAGATTTTTTCGGTACAGCGCATGGTATGTTACGTCCTTTTGAGAGCGATCTTTTCTTAAGTCCTGAAGGAAGCTCGTTTAATTGTAATATTGAGATGCCTTTTAAAAAGCATGCCTATATGACAATAACGAATGAATCACAATCCGAAGTTTGGTTCTGGTATGACATTAATTACTTGAAAGTTGATAAATTGCCGGATGATATGTTATATTTCCATGCTTATTGGAATAGATCCTTAAAAACTAAATTGGGCGTTGATTACACGATTATGCCAAAAGTTAAAGGTAGCGGTCGTTACATTGGAACTAACATTGGTGTGATTGGTGGAGAAGCTTATCAAGGTAGTTGGTTTGGTGAAGGTGAAGTTAAAATTTACTTGGATGGGGATAAGAAATATCCGACTTTAAATGGTACCGGAACAGAAGATTATATCGGTACTGGTTGGGGTCAAGGAGAGTTCTCTAATAGATACGTAGGATCGGTCGTTTCGAATAAAGAGCATGACATTTATGCTTTTTATCGTTATCATTTAGAGGATTACGTGTATTTTCATAAGGATTGTAAAGTAACTATTCAGCAAATAGGAAATTCACAAAAACCAGCAATTTTGAAAATGTTTGAAAAAGGTGGTGAATTGAAGCCTGTCTGGTATATAAAAAAGGAAAACAGAAAAACAGTGCATGGCAGGTTGTTAGAAGATGACAATGAGGTTGCTTTTGATTCTGATAAATTTCCCGTGACTTCTACCAATTTTTATAGGTGTGATGATGTTTGTGCGACAGCTTATTTCTATCTGGATAAGCCTGAAAGCAATTTACCTGAATTACCATCGCTTGATTTACGATTGAGAAATTTGCAAGAAAAAGTGCATGGAAAAATTAAAGAATAATATTTGGTATTAATTTCTTAGTGATAAAGGGCACTTAATCGAAAGATAGGTGTCTTTTTTTTATAGTGAGATTCAATTTTGCGTCAAAAAAAAATAGATGATATATTTTTTGTAACTTATAATGATTATTGACGTAGTAAGTAGCGTTGTGTAAAAATAAAATTAATAGTATTGGCCTTTAAATATGGCCTCAAAGGAAAATTCATGTTGAGATTTTATTATTCTAATTTATCGATTGTAAAGAAATTTAGTAATGCGATTGTAAAGCAAGATATAGAAACAATCAAAAAATATTGTCATCATCAATGTTGTTTTACAGGATTTAAACAATCAATAAAAGATCGTAAAGATTTATTTAATTTAATGTGGATGGACAGCAATGAGCAGTTGGCTCAAAAACATTGTTGCTATCAAAAAAGAGGATCAGCGGTTATAAAAAAAGTTAGTACATTTTATAAAATCGCTTCTATGCTTGGAATTAAAGGGCATGTAAAAACAGAAATAGAATACAAGTTAAAATATAAAAAAATAATTAGTGTAAAAGTAGTTAGACATGCGCCGTTTTTTTTCGGGGATGGAGAGGAATTGTGGAAAAATTATACTAGTTGGATAGTGAAGAAATATGGTAATTTGCAGACAGATTTAATGAATGATATTAGTCTAGCTAGGGAATATATAAAATTGCAAGAAATGGAAAAAAGAAAAAAAATGGTTATTTGAATTATATGATTATGTATTGAAAAAGCCAACTCCTTATGAGTTGGTTTTTTTGTGTTAAAAAAGTGCTTATATTTATATAAATTTTAACGATTTATTTATGACTACATATCAATTAATGTTTGGTGTGCATCCTATGGCATTCTTCCTTATGGCTTTATTATTTGAAGATCACCCAGATGATTTACCTAAATTAAACGATGCAAAGCTAATTAAAGAAGATGGCAAATATATAGTTGAATTAATTAGTAGAATTGGGAAAAAAGATCATGGTCAAGGACAAGGAGAAGAAAAATATATGAATCACCCATTATTTATTAGATTTAAAGATGCGTTGCATATAGTTTTTAAAGGTCATGCACTTACTGATGATAACTATGGGCGTTATTATTTCCGAATACCAGAACAATTTTATGAAGATATAAGAATGATATATGAAGAACGTAAAACCACTAAAACATCTAGTGCTTTTCAAAAGAAAGTAATTGATCATTATCCAAGAAAGCACAAAGAATTAATAACCTTGTTTACTAAAGGATTTATGAATTAGTTTACTCAAGGAGTTGTAAAGTTTCAATATAATCCCGTTTAAAGGTGTTAGAAAGATTGTAAAGTTTAGGCCAAATTTAATTATACCTAATAAAATAAACGCTATGAGAACATTTGAACGAGTTTTGATTAAAGGATTAAAAAAAGATGATTGCATACGTGTTACTGGTTTCGGTGCAAAAAAAAAGAAAAGGATGGTCATCGTTGATCGTTTAATTCCTGCTGAAAGTGAGTACGGTAGATGGCATGTTCAGGCTCACATGGAAAAAGATCCGCATGAAGCTTTATTTATAGGAGATGACTGTATTTTTGAAAAACAAATCGAAAGCAAAAATGAACTTACAGTTGACAATTTTCATGATTATTCATATGAAGGCATAAAAAAATACAATTATAAGGAACTCAATGAAATCATGGAAGAAAAGTTTGGTCAATCTCTATATGATCCTAAAGAACTAGATTTTATGGATGGTTTTCACGAATGTATGCGATTTTTTAAACTTGATCAAGAAGAAGTGATTGGCATTGTTATTAATGATAAAAAGTCAAATTGATATGGAAAACGATGTTGGATACACTATGACAATTGAGGATTTATTAGCGGCACTGATCACTCAAATACATTTTAATACGCATGATATCGACATGAGTATTCATACCAGCAAGAAAGACAATCATTATCACTTATACATACCAGGTGATCAATTGTCTTATGCAAAAGAAGTAATGGATGAATGGCAAAAAAATGATAATTTGCAATTGCAACGAGCATATGTATGGGTGCTTCTTGAAAAACGAAATCATTACAAAAAAATTAAAGAATACGAAAAGGCTGATCTTATACGAAAAGCCTTGAATGAAAATGGTGCTGATGTCCTTGATACACCGATAGGTTACAAATTAAAAATGCTTTGAATTATGGCAAAAAAAGTCTTATTAGTTTTTGATCATGTGTTAGGTGCCAGCATAGCCATGTCTAATTTAAAAGATCGTGGCATCATTACAACAATGGATGATATGCCTCAAGAAGGTGATGCTAAATTATACATTGATGAAGACGATTATGAACGAGGAGTGGAAGTTTATGAAGAATGGATGGAAGAAGTACGATCCAGGTTCGGATTGTTATCGCAATAAAATAAATTAAATGAATAAAAGTAAAATCCCGGTATTAAAGAAAATCATACCGCAAGTAACGGAAATATTTACTCCAGAAGGAAAATCATTAGGTAATGCTAATGAATATGAATTATTGGATTTTTTAGCTCAAATTAAAGAATTAAAAATAGAAGGTTATTATTGTATGTATGAGGGTCAGAAATTAATCATTAATAAGCATGGTAAAATCAAAAGACCTCCTAAAGGATTTTTTGACTTGTTTGATATTTTATATAAAAGATTAATATAGCTTATTTGTTACGAATATATTTTCGATTTATTCTACAAACTATGGTGGGTGATAATTTGTACTTATGTGCTAAGTCAATTTGTCGCTCTCCCTTTTTTAGAGCCTCTATAATTGCGTTTATTATTTTTTCCGGCGTATGTGTTGTGTTAATGTTTTTGGCTTCATTAATCTGCCTTATTTGCTGTTTTGAAAGATGACGCTTTTTAAAACGGACAATAGCCATGTCACTACAATTGTAATCAATTGCAATCGATTTTAAAGAATCACCATTTAAAAGTCTTTCCTTAACAAGTTTTGTATGTGCTTTAGGAATGGAACAGGCATATTCTGTTCGCATTTTATTGGCTTTTATTAGTATATCTTTATTCCTTTTTCCATATTGTTTCATGGTATAAGGTTGAAGATTACTAAAATGATTATTTAATGTATCACCATCTTTGTGTATGATTTTGCCGTTGCCTCTCCAATTTAACCAGGCCTTTGCTACTAATATTGAAACATAGGTATATTGCACCCGGCTTCCGCTAAAAACACATGCAGCAGCATAATAACGATTTTTACTGTTGGGTTGTTTCCTGATACTAATCTCTAAATTGTATTGGCTTATTACGGTTCCATTATTGTTTATATACAACTCATCATATCCAGGTACTTTCTTCATATTGGTAAAACTGGCCATCATACAAGGTTTAGGACCTAAATTAAGGTAATGGGTATTTTCACCATTGCCATCAATAAAATGGATCTTGCGATGTGAAGGCAATTTGCCAATGAAAGCTTCATAAACAAGTAAGCTCACTGTATATCTTTTTTTATTAAGGTTGATGTGTTTGATCATTCTTCCACGAGCAGGTTGCAGGCATATTTTTTTTAATTGCTCTTGGTAATAAACAATTGATCCGTCATGATTAATCTCTAGGCCTTCGATTGAGGGAACTGGTTTAAATATTTCAGCCATGCTGTTAAGTTACGTGAATAAGTGTAAATATATATAAATTAAACTTTATATATAAAACAACATCCTAATAAAATAAGAAGAATATTTTAAGGCATAAAAAAAACCTCCACCGAAGCAGAGGTTTAGTTTTTAACTACGCCGCTAATGCGGCTTGTTGTAAAGTTCTCTACGAAGAAAAACAAAAAGATAATAACTACCAAATATTTTTATAAAAAAAGTGACATTTATATATAAATTCGGTTTTTTTGTTATTTTAATTTAGTGCCGCTGCTTAAAATTATATAAATTCACACACATAAAAATAAAGACATGATAAAGTATGAAACTAATATTAATTATAAAACGGTATTCATGAAAAAAACTCAACCAGACCATTAAATTTTTTACACTATGCGGCACAGCTTGTTAAAAGTTCAGATCGAAATAATTATTAATAAATTACCAAATCTATGTATCAAAAAAGAATAGGTCTTAGTTTGAATAGCAACAGTATTTCGTATGCTGTTTTGGAGTCAGAAGATAACATGATTTATAAACCTATCACACAAGGTGTAAGGGTTTTTGAACCGGGAGTAAGGATTGAAAAAGGAAAAGAAATCAGTCTTGCAGCTGAAAGAACTTTAAAAAGACAGGCAAGGAATAATTTTGCTCGGACCCGGAAACGTAAAATCAAACTGGTAAAATGTTTAATAAAGCATGGTTTTTGTCCTCCATTAAGTAAAGAAGAATTGAATAAATGGGATAAACAAAAGATTTATCCAACGGATCTTGTATTTAGGGATTGGTTATCTGTAACTCAGTTTAATCATCCTTATTATAATCGGAGTGTTTGTGCAACAGAAAAACTTGATTTAAGTGTAATTGATAATGCTTATTCACTTGGTCGTGCTTTGTATCATATGAATCAGCGCCGTGGGTATTTAAGTAATCGTTTAGCTACTACAGAGGAATCTGAGGGTGTTGTAAAACAATCGATTGATAAAATCACGAATGAAAAAGGTGAGTTGACGCTTGGACAATATTATTATGAGCGTTTTCAGAAAGGGGAAAAGATAAGGGGTGATTATACGGGTAGGTTAGAACATTATGTGGAAGAGTTTAATGTTATAGTACAAAAACAAGCACTTTCGAATGATGTGATTGCTGAATTAAAACAAGTTATTTTTCATCAAAATCCATTGAAATCGCAAAAGCATTTAATTGGAAAATGCCCTTTTGAGAAAACAAAGAATAAGTGTTATAAAAGTCATCCTATTGCGGAACAATTCATCATGTGGTCTTTTATTAATAACATCAAAATAAAGACGCCTGATGATACGACTATGCGTAAATTAAATAAAGATGAGATAGAGAAGGTCATACCTCGTTTTTATTTGAAACGTGACACATTCCAATTTAAAGATATTGCAAAGCAGCTGGCTCCGATCAAACAATGTGTTTACCAAAAAGCAAAGGACATTGATGAGACAATGACTGTGTTTAATTATGATTTAAACACAACAATAGCCAGTAGTAGAACTGGTGCAGCACTTATCAGTTTCTTTGGATCTACATGGGATGCGTTAAATATAAAAAATTCCAAAGGACAGAATATTACTACCGAAGATATATGGCATGTTTGGAAAACATTTGACAGTACCGAAAAATTGAAATCGTTTGCTGCTTCATTACATTTGGATGATGAGTTACAGGATAAGTTTAGCAAAACATTTTTAAAAGAGGGATATATCAATTATAGCTTAAAGGCTGTAAAAAAAATATTACCGTATTTGAAGCGTGGTTATACTTTGACACATGCCATTCTCTTGGCTAATATTGATAAAATATTTATGCCTGGTGTTTTCGAATTGAACAAGGAAGAAATAATTACCAGAACGATTCATATAATAGATTTTTTTAAAATTTACAATAAAGCAAGTCAGATTGTTAATAGTTCAATAAAAAAGTGTATAGAAAATGATTGGACATACAGCGAAGAAGCTGGTAAGATATATGGTGAAGAATTAAAGAAGCATGTCGAAGATGAATTTGTTGATGTGCCAAATATTATTGAAATTACGGATTTTGTACTGAGGACTTTCGCATCGCAAATGATGTTGAATGAAGGACGGGGGCGTTTTTATCGCACATTGTCATTGGCTTCATTTATAGCTAAAGAATTAGGTAAGGATTATGATACTGATGAAAATCAAGTGAAGAAGCTTTATAACCCAGCGGTGGATGACATTTTTAAACCAGCTGTTGTTGGAGAAGATAATCGTAATTATCTGAATGCACCTTTTAACACAAGTTTTAAGAACCCTGCATTGATGCGAACCATGTTTCAGTTAAAGACAGTTCTTAATTCATTGATATCACATGATTATATTAACAAGCATACAACAGTTGAAATTGTTTTTGCCGAGGATCTTCTAACAGCCAATGAAAGGAGAGCACACCGTAATTGGTTAATGGATCAGGCTAAAAAGAAAGATGCCGCACGTGCTGCTTTGAGTGAGTATACTTCTGAGATCACAGATGAGATGATCGATAATTATTTGTTATGGGAAGAACAGGGGGAACAATGTACCATTACGGGTAAAAAGATTAAACTTTTTGATCTACTTAATAAATCAGGTGATTTCGTTCGTATGCCTATTATTCCATTGCATTACCTTCCAGACGAAACTAATTCAAATGTTATCTTATGTGACGTTATATTTGCACGTGCGAGGGAAGATGGCAGTTTCCTTTCATCCCTTGAGAACCTGGATGAGATAAAAGAAAGATATGAGCCGATGCACAAAAAGATTGAGACTCTACAAAAATATCAATTCGCATCTCGTAAAAATGGAATGAGTGCCAGCACTAAGGAGGCTAAGGATGCTAATAGAGCAAGGTATTTACAATTACAATTGGACATTAACTACTATAAGCAAAAACTTGGCAATTTGTCTCGTAAATTTGATTTTATCAGACCTCTTGATAAGCAATTTAGTGAGATAGGAATGACCAGTAAAGCTATTAAGCTTTTTGTTAGAACACTTTTCGGTAATGTTAATATTAAGAAGAAAAAGCATTTGGCTGCGTTTAAGAAAATGTGGGGCATTGATAATAAAAAATTGATTGGTTATAGCAAAAATGTGACAGAAGCATGCATTGCTTGTATATGTCCTTCTTATTTTGATGATCTTTCAAATTACTATTATCATCTTGGAAATAAACAAGAATATAAAGCTAGTTTGCCATTCGAAAATTTTTATAAATATCTGTACAATCTTAATTCACGTATTAATGTTACTCAGTATATACCGGATAAATTACCTCGTAAAAGTAAATGCAGGCTTAAAATTAATGGTAAAATAGTTCGTGACAAAGACGGAAATATGCTTTATTCTAGTGGGGATAGTGCCCGTGGGAGTTTGCACAAAGATTCGTTCTACGGCGCTCGTGAAGAACAGATCGATGGGAAAATGGTTATCCGATACACGAAAAGAAAACAGGTAATCGATTTGATGGATAGTGATGTAAAAAAGATCGTTGATGATAAGGTAAGGGAGTTTATTGAAGGAGCACGTAAAGAAGAAAGAGTCATTCAAAAACAGATTGATGAGTTGAAAAAAACATTGAAGAAATTGGATGATAAAGAGAAAGAAGAAGCTCAGCAACAAATCAATGATTTGATCGCATCTATTAAAATTCTTTATTGCATGCCTCAAAGCGATGGCACAAGTAAGCCTGTTAATAAAGTGAAGCTTTTTGCTCATTTGACTAACCCAATGCCTTTGAAAAAACACCGTGATGAAAGTAAGCATGAATATAAACGTCATTATATGGTTGGTAAAGATGGTAACTATATGATGGTAGTTTATCAAGGTGTTGATGAAGATAGTAACTTACAGCATGCGAGTGTATTGATTGATAAGTTAACCGCTGCCAGATATTATCGAGAGAGTAATCTAAAAAATAAATCAAAAGATGAAATCAAGAAGCTGGACGGATTGGTTCCTTCTAACATGAGTGTGAATGATATTTCATACAGTTTTTCTAATGTAGTGAAAAAAGGGATGATGGTGTTAGCATATCGGGAAAGTGCGAATGAGATAAAATGGAATGATAAAAAAATCCTTAGTAATCGTTTGTACTATGTACATGGTATTGAAACTGATTGTTTAGTTTTAATGCATCATATGGAAAGTCGAACAGTTGGTGAAGTTAAAAATCATATGACTCATGAGATTAATGCTGAATTTATGGAGAAAAAAATGCTTCATAAAGGAAGAACTATAAAATATTTACAAGAAAAAAATGTTACCGTACCAGATGTTAAACTAATTGATTTTACAGCACACGAATTGCAAGATAAATTGATTCTTCGAGATATCAATGGTCAGTTTTTAACTGAGATTGAAGATTTAAAAGATTTAGTACAGACCAACAATGTGACTTCTGCGAGAGGTGGTGATTTGATTGATCAGCAATACAAGTATCCTTTTATTAGAGTGCGTGTTAATAATTTAAAGCTTTTATTTGAAGGTCAAGATTTTATCATTGATAATCTAGGTAGAATAAAAAAAATGTGATAAATATGCCGGTAGGCTTGTTGTAAAGTTTATTGTTGAAGATCAACGCTCTCTTGCCAAGAGTATGAGTTGTAAAGTTCACAAACCAGGTGAGAAAATGATAAAAATAAATCATACTTGCTTGAATTGTAAAGTAAAAATAAAGAAAGGGTAGGATCCGCCAGATTGTAGAGTTGTAGATATTACGTTTTTAAATTCTTATGTTATGGAAAATTGTAAAGCTTACTAAGACAAATTGTCAATATAAAATTAAGATTGATCGTGTTGTAAAGAGAATTTTTTGTATTTAATCGTTCAAATAATAAAATTTAATAACATCTTTACTGTCGCCAAGGTAATTGTAAAGTTCATAAATGATATACAAACAAAAATACAATAAGTTGTAAATTTATATAAGTTGGATACATTGTATTGTAACTTAATTAATATTCGCA
>Ga0126339_10004504_pt1 | contig 10307 bp, 4 predicted proteins | sample OrbTmetagenome_2_FD_92532 | JGI IMG/M metagenome (GOLD analysis project Ga0126339, IMG submission 92532) | Coral microbial communities from Petempiche,Puerto Morelos, Mexico - Orbicella T R C metagenome | ecosystem: Host-associated > Invertebrates > Cnidaria > Coral | place: Petempiche,Puerto...
ATTTCGGCTTGGTCACGCTATCTTAGGCCGGATGTCACGAAATGATATTGAAATCGAGTGAAATATCTGCTATTTTATTTCTTTAGTAAGTTCTAAGCTCTTAACAGTAACAAAGTGAACAGGTAAAATAATTTTAAATTTATGTATTTATTTTTGAAATTTGATCTGTGCTACACAGCGGATTCCAAACAATTACAGACCAAATTTTCCGAGAAACTGTCCTTGCTGTAGAAAACGACATCTCTGCCTGAATCGAACTTGTGCAATATTCACACTCAACGTTTTTGCTTCTGATGTTTTCCTATTCAATTCTTACTTAGTAAGAACTTAGTAAGTTCTAAGCTTTTAACAGAAACAAAGTGAAGAGGCAAAAGGATTTTAAATTTATGTATTTATTTTCGAAATTTGATCTGTGTTACACAGCGGATTCCAAACGGTTACAGACCAAATTTTCCGAGAAATCGTCCTTGCTGTAGAAAGCAACATGTCAGCATCGAACTCGTGCAATATTCATCCTCTACGGTTTTGCTTCTGAGGTTTTCTTATTCACTTCTTGCTTGTTTTTGAAATCTTCAATTCAATCTCCTTCAATTTGGAGAGCAGTTGGTGTCAAATACCTTATTACATGAAATTTTGGTGACACTTTAATTTAGCCAATTGAGCGATTATTCTACGAATCGCTAAATTAAAATGCATCAAAATTAATATAAGTGTCGCTAAATTCAAATCGTAGCTAAATTAAAGTGAGTAAAAAATGAAATCCCGCCATGTGATCAGTTTCACACAATCAGTTCATGACCAGGCTAAGAAATTCTCCAAAGAGAAATTTACCACCTGGTAACCGGGAGAGGTTCAAAAGGCAGTTAGACAGTAGGACAAGCTTTGAAGACAAAGAGGTTGATCTCAGGATGTCAGTAATGAAGCCAATTCAAGCAAGCTGGCTGGTCGCATTAATACGACTCTCTGACCGGCGCTGAGGGAAGGAAATGTATTCTCAACGGTGTGAGTCAAGGAAATTGCCAGCAGAGACAAACCACTGCCACCTGTTGATCCATTTGAAGTAATCCACTGAGCCTGATCGGTAACGTTAGAATGTTGATGGTTAGGTACTCGTAAAAGGAGCTTTGACTTTTCGTGACAATGCAAATATGAGTCAGGACAGCATTAAAATAGGACATTACAGTTGCAGTTTCGTTTGTTTCGTTCAAAATTAATTAAGTTTCCAAACGTTGTATGATTGTGATTTGAATGAAGCTATTGAAGTTTATGATTTTATCACATAAATGTTCTATAGTCGTCGTAAAATTTTTTAATACCTTAATTCGTGAAAGTTTCAGTTCGTGAGATCGCAAACACTGAGTGACTTATGTTCCAAATTTACGAAAAATCGCTAAATTAAAGTGTTGCTAAATAACGGTTTTTCAAAATCGTTAACTTAACGTGTCGCCAAAATTTCATACAATGAGGTGGAATCCTCTAAAGGCCGAAAATAGTGTCATTTAATTTCTCTAATATATATTTGTTTAACCATTCACTTAAATGTGGCTATATTTTGTAAACAACGCCTCATTCAGTTATAAATGGTAGACTAATGGTCACTTTACACAACGCTTGTTGCTGTTCATGTTGTCTGGTCTATATGAGAGCTGGAAAGCAAATTTACGCGATAATATTAAACCAGGAACGTTGATCATGGTGTAATATCTGGGATTTTACGGCACTGCCGCGTCAGGTGGAATCACGGTTTAGGTTACTGGCAAACCTACAGTGAGGTCTACAGTGAGATCAAATCGAAGAGCTTTAGACAGCTGTCCATTCTAGCCGGGTAAATTTCTTTTATTCATAAATAATAAAACTATGCTCGTGGCATAATTCATCTTTCTCATGATATAACCAGTTTCCAACCGAAATTTCCAGTGTCAGAGTAACATCCATTCTTCTGGTGTGTGAAAACTCCAGCCCTGACCAGGAAGACATTCGTTGTATATGATAATTTGATTCGAGTATGGTTTTGGGTTAGGTGAGCACCAAAGGGTTGTTTTATTATATAAAATAGGATGCCCATTCTGATAATAACTCCTATGGAAAAAAAAAATTCAAATGGTTTTCCCCTTATTGTCCATTATTCAGTAAAGTTTATCAATCTTTCAAATGCATTTAGCTTACCAGCAATGTGGTAAAACCTGAGTAAACTGGTTTCTTGTTAATTTGTTAAGAGACAAGATCATAAATGAACTTTAGCTGATGTATAATGTGGACACATCTGACAACTGAAGAAAGGAAATATTCTGCAGACATTACAAACAGTTTTATTTTCCCCAAAAGGCAGCAGTTGTTGCCCAAATTTTAATGATCCCATCACGTACAGGTACTGCGTCGATGATATTTGTTTGGTTTCTTTTTTCAGTGCCAACGAATCAACAAAAAAATGGAAAAGAAAATAAAGTAAACTTTTGGGCATAAGACAAGCCAAATACCTGAATCTCTTAGAAGAAGACTGTTTATATTTCAGCCATCAAGACTTGTTATGTTTGAATGTGAATCAGCGGGCAAGCCAGTGGAATGATAGCATTATACAAGAGTGAAAGTATCAAATAATGTCCGAGCTTGGAACGTATGGCGCTAATTCATAAAGATTTCCTTCTCTAGTGCACCCATTTCATTTCATTTCATTTCATTCAGTTCTTTATATGGTGACAGGAGATTTGTTGAAATCCAGTTTATATCATATCTTTGGTGTTTTACTCAATGAAAGATAAATATATAGATTTGAGGTTATTTCTTATATTACTCAAACTCACCAAGTAAGGCATTGTTACAGGGAAAGTGCTTTCCTTAAAAGGCCTTGTAGCTTGAAATGGGTCTCTCCTGCGGATCTCTGCTGCTTGGCCAACTGGAAGGGAAGGTGGATGGTGATCTAGGAAAACAAATAAACCAAGTCGGTTTACATCGAAAATCTGCGATAAATTTTCGAGGTCAATACTTTTAAAGCTTAATCGCATAGGTCTTTTAAACACCCAAATGAATGATCGCTACAAAGCAACACAGCCCTCTTGCTGTCCTTTTCGCTGGATGGTAAACGTCGTTCATTTTCAGCCCGAGCTCATATTTTTCTCTGACTAAAAACATGTTTAAAAGGTGTAAGACAAGTACTGTAATTTGTTCGATTCTGGTATTATACTCCTTGTCTTTTCTGAACGTTGCTAACGAAAGAATGAAAGAAAAGAAACATGTATTTCTACAAACTATTAATACTGTGTACTTGATGCCAGAGAGCTAACTAATCGTATTAATAAAAATTATCTAGAAAGTATTGTCTGAAGCCTTTAACTTCTCTTCGCCTTTCTAGTCTCCATTTTATTTTCCAACTTCGTGTGCGGCAAATATATATGAGGAAGTAACAAATTAAATTGTAATATTGATAATAATTACTACGGCATAATTATAAATCAATAAAATATATAATTATTACAATTATATAATTATTAATGATTATATATTAATTATTGTTAATTATTACGAGGTAATCAGTCTTAAAATACAGCTAAAAGTCTGTTTTCTAAAGCTGCTGCGAAGAGAACCGTGTGTTTCCTTGATGCTTTGTTCATGTTCACGGATATGATATTGGTCCTAGATGCTTTAGTTGTGTTTCGAAATTTAATCGAGTAATTATTTCGCAATCATGACAACGTCATGATCATAAGATTTTAACAACAGTCTTAAACATGGAGATGTGATGTGTGCTGTCGACTGCCATTCTTTTTGTTATGTCTACCTATTCATGAACACGCCAGTGACGAACGAAAGCGAAAGAACGAGCTACCCACGCCACTGATCCGGTCCTAAACTTGTAATGTAGAAATCGTCTTCTTCATCTGATGTCTTTTAATTATTTGTAAAATAAACAACTCACCAATAACCCATTTTGATGAATTAACAGAATTGTTTCAAGGCAGTGTTGAATGCTCAATTCAACAGGCAAGTATTAAGGGAATGATCGAAAGTTGGACTGTCTTAAATTTCAAGCTATTCTAAACGCGAATGAACCTGTTTGACAAGGAAACTCTGACCATCAGCGGTTCAGCTTTCCTGTTGAGTTTCGCAGTTTTACTGGCAAGGTCAGAATTTAGATAAACATGCACCTTCTGGTAAAAAATGTAAAATCAGCGAGTGGACACAGCTCTCTCAAGAGATCAGCATTTTGTATTGAAAAATGTTTATGGATGGAACACACATGGGTTAATTAGAGAGTCTTCGTGACTGAAATAAAGTTGTGGCTAGCATGTGGTTTTTCTCTGTGTTTAGAAAGCCAATTAACACCTTTCAGCACAACTAACTTTAGTTTGTAGGTTCTCGATCAATGAAACGCCAAGATACACTTAAATGAAGAATACATGTAATCGCTAGTTCTCATCATGCCAAACTCATTTGCGCCAGTTTCCATATCATAAAACTACAATTGCTCAAAAAGACCTTGGACTTAAAGCAGGTTGAAATCCTCTGCTTTATTTACAAGCACGCAGGCCTCAATTTTTTTAAGGCGAGGCGACCGAAAAAGCAGTGTGGTATAAATTATGTCTTCGTGAGTTACGGCCACAAGCATGAGCAGGCCATTAGTTTTTCAAACATGAGGGAATCGCTAATCCATCAATGTGCCATTAATATCCACGTGGTGGTTTCAATTGGGAACCTGTCGATAGATACTATTTATCCATTTAAAATTTCATCTCAGTCTTAGTAATAGCATTCAGAATACGACTTGACTCAAGGCTGGTGAATTGTAGCGACGTATCTAAACGACTTCTTGTTATCTAACAATGATTGGGTCTTATTTGTCCCTATCGAATTTTCCTTCAGTAAACCATTTCATGACCCACAGTGGTCCTCTTATCGATTGCTGTTTCTAATGAACTCAATTCAATGTCATCATTGCGAGAAGGACTTAAATTCTCTACCGCATGTTACGGTACTTCACCTACCTCTACCGCGAAATGGCCTCGTCATCCTGTATATTTTGAAAGCATCTTTTCCCCTTGGACAGCTCTTTCCCCTTATCTCTTTAATATCAGGCAAAGCATTCAACGCACACCTGAAATTCGTCTTCCACTTTCGAGGGTCGGGATCATCCCTTCCTTCCTTGTATTTGCCAGTGTACAAAGCCCATGCTTGAAACAGAGCAGCATCGTCCACGCTCCAGCCATGCCGACTGCCATGTTTCCACGGTACTCGAAAGGTTCTCTCCTTTGGGTCTCCCACCCATCTCAAGCCATACTTTCCTTCGTTAATCTTTTGTACAAGCCAGTCTCGTAACCGAAGTTTTTTCCTATGCATTGTCTGACGAAGACAATTCACATCTAAAACTGTTGATTAAATGAACGATAAATTGCCATTTAAAAGATTAAATGCACAGAACTACCGATAACATTTTTCTGCTTTCATGTCGAGCGTGTCATCGGAGTCGCGCATCGCAATTTTATATTCTCAACGCACTGTCGTCTGGATATTTAAATGGCTTTGATAATGAAAATAGACTGTGTGTGCGTTTTGGTCATGAAGGTGTGGTTACATACATTTCGACTTCTCAGAAAGGAAATCGTTTGAACAAAGTAATAGTACAACGAAACATTATAAACCACTTACCCTTTTCCTCGAAAGCACGCACTCCACGTGAAATGGTCTCTGATCTGTATAGGCGTGGATATAGACCTGTACCAAGTCTTTTAACTCAACATCCACCAATCAGCTGGGACTTACCCCTGGCAAAACGCCCCATACAAACCTGACAACTGTCGTCATTTAATTACGTGTGAAGGATATTTAACGGTACATGACGGCGGACTGATAAGACCAGACTAGTTTCGATCCTTTTAATTTTTTTAGAAATTGCTTACATCTTCTGCAAGGCTTTTGAAGCGCAGCGTGGGTCTGTGAAAACAACCGTTTAATTAGTTTCTGTACATATCACTCCAGTTACGTTTCAGTTGGAAGCTAAATTAAAGCAACACTGCCAAGGATATTTTTTTTCTCCCAAACAATGCAAGTTTAACAATGTCCATCAGTTGATCAATTAAATTAATCTTAAGCCAACCGTTTCTGAGGTTTCCCTTGCAGGGTAATTTAAGGCGCGACAGCCACTTGGAAAATTTTAAGTAGACGGGACAATTTCAATCGTTTTCTCTCTTTTCTCTCTCGTTCTCTTAAACTCTTGACTAACAAATACAGACAACGTGACTTGAATAGTCTCATAAAAATATCAAGAAAAAACGGCTATAACAAGCTTGTACAATTAACAAATCTCGTTAGAGGGGTCGTGTGTGTTTATATGTTTGGATCACGTGACCAGTCGCCAAACAGGAAATAGACAAACAAGGGAATTGCTGAGTTTCTAACTTTTTTTTTCTTGGGTTCCGCTCCTCTTGTCAGAATACAAAAATAGTGTAGTCAAATCTAGTCGGTCACGCATTTGCTCTGCAGACAGGAAGAACCATATTTCACCTTTTCACGGGAATAATCATACGCAACTATTCTGGAACATTTCCTGTGCAGTTGAAATGAAGCATTCGTGCTGTTTTAATTACAAGCCGTAGGCACTGTTTGTCTGGCAGTTTTTCAGTTTCACCGCAAAAGTTTCAGAGACTCCACGTGCTCAGCTAATACTTTAAAAACTAAAACAATCTAATAGTTTTTCAGTTTCTGTATCCTGGGTTATCCGGTGCGATTTGTGATTGACTGAGTTAGTGCGCCTTGCTGCAGCTGACATGTGTCAATCTTCCAGATAGCACGCGTAAACAATGACCATGGATTTTAAGGAGAATTAAATCTAAATTATAACATAAAATGTAAAGCGCTCCAGTTCAAAAAGCACTTCCTTTCAGCACAATTTTGAACAATATCTTAGATGTAGCCAGAGCTTGAGATTTTAATATTGTTGTTAATCAAATGTAAATCGTAAGAAATCGATCAATAACACGTGTTTGTTCTGAATCAGGTTGATGTATTAGTTTTCTCAAGTGAACTTTAACACTTAGATCTGATTGTGACGTCGGATTTTAAACGCTAATTGTTGAAAAATACCTGCCATCAGTTTAAAGCGGAAGTGCTTTGATGAAGCTTTTGATTAAAAAGAAGAAAAATTAAAAATCCTATTTAATTTGGGTTGGTCTCTGAACCACACAAAATCAGAAAAATCAGAACAATTTGGAATGATTTAGCATTCGTAAGAAAACTCTAGACTCCAATCTGGGATATAGTACTAGTTGCAGTGCGCGTTTACTTTGAATTAGCAGTCCAATCTCCTTTACTACATTCTAAGTAACGACTTAAGATAAGTGGCGCTAAATAAAGTGAAGCACGTTGATAACAGGATGTTGAATTGGTGTGCTAATACATATCTCTGCACAAGGTATTCATGTTAAAATGCAGGGCAAATCTATGTAGCATATGATAATGAGATCAAAAGCTCCGTCGAGATTTCTATCGCGTAGCCCTGGCCAGTTAACTATCGCGCATAGAAATCGAGAGCAGATTATCTAATTGTTTTAGTATAAATCTACTTGTCGCTCAAAACTAAATTAACAAGTAAATCCTCCTCTCTGATGCCTCGAAAACGCAAAGAAGCGGCCGTCATTTTGCTGAGAACCGCACACTGCTACGCTACTCACTATCTACAACAGAATAGATAATGAGTAGTGTAGTCAATCAGAGAACGGCATTCGTCATAGAACGCTTGTAGATTTTCTACAAAAAATAAACGCTCTCGCTCGTAAACTAAATGCTCCTAACTCACCAAAACAAAGTTATCAGGTGAATTGTTGAAGGGAGAGGTAATTGAGACGGATGTTTTATTTTGGCGATTTTCACCTTGACACGGCGACAGAATTTGAAAAAGGGCGTCAAACTTTTTCAGTTGACATCAGAACCTTGAACACCAGTTCTTTAAACAAAACAAAACCAATATGTTTAGGTTTTCATCAATGAAAATACGTTTTTTTTGTTCTGACCTTTCCAAGTCCTCTCATGATAGTGCCGTTAAATGTCTTAAATGGAACCCGAGTTTGTGCGTATCGAGTTACAGATCATTTGAGCTACTCTCGATCACAGGCCACGTTGCTTTTAGGCTTAAACAAAAGTTTTTTTTTTTTTTAACGAACAGTACGGCCGTGAAAAAAGGGGAAAAAAAAAAACACGTTGTTGAACAACAGCCATGTGTGTGGTTCAGGTAACCATTTTTTTTTTTTTTAATATATTCTGTATCACTTTGCATGACTCTGACAAAGCAGGCAGTTAACAATTTCTTGATTTATGCTTTAGCGTGTCGTATCAGGATATACGGTGCAGGAGTGAGGTTTGGACTGCAAGACCGAAGCGTAAGAGTTGTTTGATGCAGGCGATAGCCTCGAACAACTCTAGTTTCCTTGAGTGCTCTCCAAACTTGCCAATTCCACGATGTATAATGGTGCTCGCTTCATAAGCGTCTTCCGCTCCAACAGTAAGGCTTACAATACTGATCAAGAAGAACTCTATCAAAAAAGCATTTTTGGTCGTTACCTTCAAGTACAATAAGGAAACATGGGGCAGATTTCAATTGTAAAATAAACCCGGCTGGCGTGGATCAAGAAACAAAAACAGAATTATTAACCTTATCGACATTAATTTGTTTAAAAGCGACTAGAAGAGAATTAGCCCAGTTTCAAAGAATTCACCAATAAGCTAGTACAATGAGCATGACTCAAGTTACGAGCTAGTGGAACTCAGTGATAAAATTCAGTTTCGAACCTCCTGGCGTTTTTTTTGTCCCATTTTGAAAAGCGTGCTCCAAACATGAGCCTACAGATAGTGTTTGCATGATACACTGCTTTTGAATCATGTCCGAATCAGTCTAAGCACTTGATTAAACTTCAGAAATAACCCTAAATCAAATAAGGCTGAGAAGTGCATTTGTTGATTTAGCTAACGGACTGAAGTCCTGGCCAGACGATCGCAGCATTTCAACGCAACATATCGCAACATTGTTGGGCGCAACATGTTGCCCGCGTTTGGCTATCCTGATGCGACGTCTTGGGGCATATTGGGTGCTGTTGGCTCAAATTTGACCATTTTCACATTTTGCGCCCAACCGCAATGTTGCGATCGTTTGGCCAGGGTTTGAAGTAGGTTACTGCTCTTACACAAGAGTATCAGCTGCGGGAATGATGCAACTAACACATACCAAAATAAGGCCTGTAAGGAGACCAAAAAAGAAATGTATAAAAATAACCAAGTAGTAATAATTGCGACACTTATAGAAATAGTTTGAAAATTAGAACCAATATTGGTCACATTCTCCCCTTACTTTTGCTTGTCAATAAAGCTGCGGTACTAATTTGCAAGTCGACTAAGCATGTGTAGCTTGAATATCTGCCCGCGTGCGTTGCACTAGCTGAGTTACCTAGGTAACTTCTTCAGCAGAGGTTACTAGATATAAATTCGTTAGCGATGTTCCGATAGCGGTATTCGCATGATATGTCAGGGCCATATATAGCCAGAAACGAGCTATGACTGAGGCAATGTCCATGGTTAAATTCTATTCCTAGATATTTAGGATGTTTATGATGACTATAAAAAAATAAGAACGAAAAAAAAAAAAATAATAATAATAACAATAATAATAATAATAATAATAATAATAATAATAATAACAATAATAATTAAATAACTGAGGTACGTGCCTACTCGGTTACGGCCCTGTACGTCGTGTATTTCAGAGATCCCTTGCTTTTAAATGCTGTTTTTAGTGTCAGTTTCAACTAAAAAAGACTACAAAGCAATTTGTAATTATAAATTTATAACATAACTAAAGCAACGCGCGCGCTCTGATTGGTTAATTTAGCGTCTACTATTTGCCCATAGGTGTACGCTGCTGACGTGTGTGCTAATGTTTACAAAGCAAATCTTTTGAGAGACATTGTTTCCAAAGTACTGGCCGACGTCCTTTCTGCCAGAAATGCGAAACTGTCTTCACAGTTGTCTGAAGATGAAACTTTATCGAGTTACTGGTGTGCAGTCGGTTGTCATGAATGAATTTTCGCGCGCTAGTTTTCTCGAACATGTTTTTTGTGATGTAGCTCAATAAAAGGACTTCTGTTGTTCCAATGTCTCAATGTTATGTTATAAACAAATGGTAAACGCCATAGCGTGCACTATTAAGTTATGGATGCACTTGGGAGGTTTGCTAAGCACTCAAGAAGCTAGAGTCGCACTCGGCTATCGCCTCGTGCGACTCTTACGCTTCTTTCGAGCTTAGCAACCTCCCGCGTGCCACAATAGTA
>Ga0126339_10004505_pt1 | contig 10307 bp, 10 predicted proteins | sample OrbTmetagenome_2_FD_92532 | JGI IMG/M metagenome (GOLD analysis project Ga0126339, IMG submission 92532) | Coral microbial communities from Petempiche,Puerto Morelos, Mexico - Orbicella T R C metagenome | ecosystem: Host-associated > Invertebrates > Cnidaria > Coral | place: Petempiche,Puerto...
AAAACGAAAGCGCGAGAGCGATCCACATGTGGACAGTCCTGAAGGGTGGCTGATACCTTAAATGTTAGGTTTACAAATGGGCAAACACAGTGGCAAGCCTACCTTAGATCCTCTTAAAACACTGCCGCAATTTTTAATTAATAAGGGAATTTGATTACTTTTTTCCAAAGAAAGCAATGCAAAATGCATAGTCATACATTTGAAAAAGCTCTTTGTCATCCAGCAGCTGACAGTTCTGGCTTGAAATACATCTTGGCAAATGAAGTGTATTGGAGTAAATGTTAGCCATTGGAAGAAAGGACCAAAAAGGCACTCAGAAGGTTGTCCAGATCCAAACACTTCCTGAAGTTGGTCTTCAGACAGAAACCTAGAAATATTTCCATTCTGAAGGACACTAAGTGCCATGACGGTGCCAGAAAAGACATAGTCACCTGACAGGTGTTCCTTTAAACCATTGTCAAAGTAATCCTTCTTAATTTCTTCAAGGCATAAGCGGAAGAATTCTTTCCTTGGCCCACCAGCGTCAACAGCACATTCCCCATAAAATGACCCCTCCCATGTAACCCTGGGATTTGTGACTTCAAAGACAGACTAATATTCCTCCTTAGCACTCTGAAAGATGTTTTCTCTGTTAACAAGGACAAAATTTGTTTCCCCATCTAATGGTGCAAGGGGTCTGTGACATTGAAAGGTCGACCACAGAGTAGAAAATGCTGTGCACATCTTAAAATCTCCACGGGGTTTTCAAAATTTCTCTCTAAGCAGTAATCAATACAGAAATGAACTACCTTCTGCAATTCTGACTCCAGTGAGTAGGCTGCTGCCTGACCTTCACTTGAATCTGATCATCTTGGACCCTCTTCACTCTTCACCTTGTGGGAGTAACACAGTATCATCTAAGGATGGTGAGAGAACCTCTTTTAGATCTGAGGGTGTATTTATCTGTTCACCTCCTTGTTGTAATTCTTGTGATCATTTTGTCCGTTGAGCAAAACAAGAGGGAGCTTTTATTATCACACCATCAACTACCTCTCATGAGCCCAGAGAAAAATGAAATCCTGGAATTCATCACAGTTGTCCCAATAAGTTGTTTCAATTATTCTTTTATGTTACCTGGACTTGGACCAACACAGGGGGGGCAAACTCTTATAATTTTCAGATAGGGGTGTGCCGCAAACGTTCTTAAATCCTGACCCTATTTAAGGACAAAGCAGACAAAAACTGATACCTTGTCAGGGTCAAACCTCCAAAAATGATACCCTATACAGGGGCAAAACAAAAACTGAGAATGGTATGAATAGGTCTCAAATCCACGTAAAATCACTTTGGTAATACTATAACAGAAAGTTTAGTTTTATCAAACCATTTCTTTTATGTTCAGGATGTTTGCACATTGCTTTGTTGACTTTTACAATTTACATACCCTATCTAAGGATCACCCTAAGAACACAATGCCAGAAGGGGCAAAACTGATACCCTATTTAAGGTTAGAGCACCTCAAAACCCCTACCACCCCCCTACCACCAATATATGTGAGTATCCCCCCTCCCCAGCGAAAAGGTCATCTCCCATAAATATAACGTTTTCTGAACTCATGATTTAATAATAGGATCAGAAAAGTACCTGCAGAACTAGTTGTTTGTGTAGAGTCCCAAATTGGCTGCATTAGTTCTTTTATGTCACACTTTTCATTTTCAGTTAGTTCATCTTCCTGAAAGGAAATCAAAACCTGTTACCATTTGCCTACACAGTCAAATACATTTCTAATGTCTCACCAGTGATTTTACATTGTAGTGATGCAAGTAGTATCTCCCTGGAGATGGGCAACAGTCCTCTGCTTAAGATTTTCTGGTAGTTTTACATAGCCAATGCCACGTAAATTAAACTATCTGTTGTATATACATTGTGTGTGAGATGCAAGTTCTAAAAATAAATACAAGGTGAAGGAGCTTTTGTACTAATTTTCAGTATTATATAGCAAGGCAAATAAGAAAGGAAAGACAAGAGAAGACAACAAACAAGAGGGAAAAACGAGACTTTAGAATAGGGAAGAGAGTCAGAACTTCAAATTTCCTGGTTTCAAAAAAACAGATGTGAACAAAATATCCAATTTTAGGCCAGAATACAAAGTATAGACCTCCTTGAGACCCAGTGTTCCAAGTCTACACACTATATCACACCAAACCAGCCTGTATGAGGGTGTATACAATGAACTATATACAATAGCACACTATTTACACCCATGGCGATAGCACTGAAATTAGGTTTTCAACCTGGAATTTAACAGCAGGCATCAAAAATTATAAACTCTCATTCACATTTAGCTGTCCTTACCCCACTGTCATGCTTTGCTTTCTTGAACGATGGTTCCATGGGAAGAATCTCTTGCATGGGTCAAACATAAACAGGCTTGTCTTTGAAGACCTTTTGGAGCAGAAAGCCAGACAAAGCCTGGCCCTGACTAGGAGAGGAGCCATTAAACGACAATGAACGGACATCTTACCTCAACATCATCAAATGCTCCCAGCTTGGAAGGGAATAAGGCCTTCAAAAAATCATGCAAAGCTTTCTCATCCCACTCCTTTCAAAAACTAGCAGCCGCAACAACATGGCCATTTTCCATAAGCCACAACCATGCTCCTTGCCTGGGAATTTCTTGTGGTCTGGCCCTCCAAGTAAAATTACGTCCTTAATGAAGAGACCAGTCGGTCACTTTTTGCTTTGCCTTTCTTGCGAGTGTTTTGACCAGCCCTTGAATTATTGAAATTATACGATAGCCTGAAGCGCAGTCAACGTTGAATTTGTGCTGTTACTTGGTCCTTGCTGGGCAGCTGTGGAAGTACTAGTAGTGATGACATTGCTAACAGTGCTAGTAAATCTAGCATTACTGGTATAAATACTGGGAGAGGGCTGGCCTGAGCTTCACCTGAAAATTCACAACACTTCACCTTCGCCAGAAACTGTTTGTTCTTTCCACCGTCCATCTGAGGTGGATTTGACTGCCTGTTTTCCAGCTCTCTACCCAATCTACCGATGTTATCAAGGATCTGTTTCACAACAGGATTCATAATTTGTAGCTTACAGTATGTTGCTTCACATTCACTTTAATCAAAAAAGTGACACCTCGAAGGTTTGGGGGAAAAAGGCGGGAAAATGTCCCACAGTTCCCTGTGCTCCCATCTGTAAACTATTGAAAACTCGCTAGCAAGAAATTTATGAGGCGCCAAAGTGGACAAAACTGCCATTTAGCAATTTTTCTTTCCAATTACATTGATTTTGACTTGGCTACAAGCCGATCACAGAATTTGCATGACATTTCCTTATGTTCTTGACACCTGAGAGAAAAAAATCGATCAAACTCTCGGCTATAAGCCAAACCCCTCGTTATCTTGATGGGAAAGCTCCACTATCTTAGAGCAATCCAGCCCCACTTGGACCTGTGGGTAGGGTTTGGAACAGGATGCAATTTCTCATGCATAAGCATCAACATCATTCATGCTGGTCTAGGTGAATGTGATCGAGATCCTTACAAGTGTTCCATACATTGACTAGCTGCGATACCACCTCCACCCTCTATGGGAAAAGCAAGAAATCTGTGTGGCAGGCATGGGAGCTGTATCCTGGCATAACTTGACATTTGAGTTCCTTGCCAATAACCCTTTTCAGCAGCTTACAGTTGATTCTGAACATTTCAAGCGAATTGACAGGTTCACCATCATATTACTCGACAAGTTGAGCCCATTAGATTTCATTAACAGGACAAGAATGGGCCTCGCGCACGATGTTGGTGTACAAATCAAAATTAGCGAAAATCGGACAAAAATTTGTTTTAGAAATGCTGTAATTCAAAGGTTAATTTTTTTCTCTTCAAATGAGCACCATCTTGTAGCGATTTTTATGTAGTTTCCTTCCATCTCAGCTACGTCTCAAAAGTGTTTGCGCCTTTCTTGTAAGGAGTCAAAATCCGACACACTGTCCATTCTAAACTTCGAAAGTAGCGTAACACATTGGGCCGTATTTTACGCTATTCTTATTGCGCCCACTGCAGGCACGATTTGCCATTTTTGCCTTTTTGGCAAATTTTGCTTTTTGCCAAAATCGCGCACGTTGCTCCTTTTGCTTTTACCTTTCGCGCTAGCAAAAAAATCGTGCCCTTTTGGCTTTTTATGTATTTTGCCTTTATTCTGAGTGCAGCAAACTGAGTAAGCTTCCTTAACCGTATTACAGGTTTCGCAAGGCAAAGCGTTGCAAATTATTGTTGAGCGAGCTCTTTCTTTAGTAGGATTTCCAGCTAGCTATTTTACTCTTTAGCAATTAGACTCACTTTCCACACATAGATCTAGAAGCAAGTAAGCAGGCCTTCTCATATAACAATTTATAAATTTCTTTAATGTGATTGCTTGTTAACAGTAAAGTAGCTGATAAAATGGCGGACAAACTTTGTTGCGAGTGTATGCCGTTTATGATTTTAAAGCACAAGATACCTTAGCACTTAAGTCAAGTTATAAACAAACATGAACGCTTACTTGACATCATTTTTTTCTGATATTTTTAGTTTACCTTCATTTCCATAGATGGCAGTGCTCAGAGCTCTTCTGTATGCTGTGACTACAACTAAGCTCATAAGTTTGTATGAGTTGACAAGCCTTCGTCTGGCCGATACGTTCCAACAAAGTGCAGTGCAAAATACACGACCCGAGGAACATGAAACCATAGTAGACTAACTTCAAGTTGTAAAAATAAAAGTCCATTTGTCATAAATTGTCGCTGTTTTACATTTCTTCTTGGCTGCATTTCTTTTTTCAATCATACTCTTCCTTACCCTACCCCTGCTGCCTTCTACTGCCCCCTCTCCACAGAGAAAAAAAAACCTTTGCCTTGCACTTGTCTCTCAGCAGAGCTTGATCTTGGAGCGATAACGTAAGAAAAAGAATCCATTGAAATGTAATGAATTTTTTCAAACTCTTAAAATACTTTTCTCAAACGTTAGTGCGAGAAATATGAAGACGAAGTCTTTTCTTGTTGCGCTCTCTCAGGCAAACAACTTCAAAGCTGCCGGGGCAAGGTTCAAACTTGATAGTGCTCTCACGTATAAAACAAAACCGGTCGACCACATATACCATATGTTTATTTATTTTGGACACTAACAGTCTTATAGTCTGGTGGTTGATCAAGAAAACGGAGGGCTGGTTTCACTTCCTCTCAAAAACATAGAGTAGAAGATGCTGCCATTCAGCTCAAGTAGAAAAATTTGCATTGAACTCTGCAAGATGAAAAACAAGGTCAACGTTCATTCTGCACCGAAAAATGATTGAGCTAAACCGTACACGATTTCCTGATAAAATGATAATTTTGGCCATCCACTCACTAACTCAAATAGACGGAAAGTTTCAGCAAATTTACTTTTCGGAAGCCATCAAAAGTTTAAAGTTTTTCAAAGGCAGTTAACCCTACGATTTGGTTGAATGAATAGGGACTGCACAATCATTTACTGAAGCTCCGCACGACAAAACACCAAACAGTCATTTTATTATCTACGTATACGTTTATATTTAACTTAATCGACCAGGTTAAAAGTTTCCTCAGTTGTCATTTTTTTTTTTAGTCATAAAAGATCTTGTGTGATTATTTACGGACTACAGTCATTTTGGGAAGTCAACATAATACTCCCTACCCCCTACGGTACTAGAAAAGACCAATGCATAGGTGTAAACACGGAGCGATCCTATAATAAAAGGCAAGGACATGCCACGTTTGAAGCACTTTGTTGGCTTTTTTGTCCACTGGTGGAAAGCCGAAATAACAGTCGCATAACATAGAAGTCGTGTAGAAATAGCATTTTAATCGTTAAAACAACGGAGTCATTTACAAATCCGGGAAGTTATATGGTATGAATTGTGTAGTAGACTGAGAAGCCTGTATAGTCACCTGCTTTTTTCATCGCATAAAATGAAATTACAAAAATTCCTACAAAAAAGCTTGTTAACAAACGCAGTACTCACTCACTAACGTAACGCTTAACCTCCTACACAGAGGCTGTTTGGGCAATCTTCCTTGATGAGCCCAAAGAGGGTCTAGGTAGCAGGTCACAAGTTTTAAAACACAAAGTTTAATAAATCATCTTTAATTTGCCTTCTTTACCAATACAGAATGACAGACAGGAGAAAATATAAACAATGGAACTATGCTCTATTTTACTTCAATGAAACCAATGAGGTTGCAATTGGCAAAACCAGTTTAGTGATTGACGGTTATAAAAACCTGACCAAAGGAGGCTACATAAAACTACTTTGGCCAGGTGATAGCAGGGAGTACGTAGCTAGAGTTTTGGATCTAGCAGGTTGGTTTTTCCTATTGGAATCAAATCTCCAAGCTCTACTTGTCAGGGTAAAAATTCCTGAGTGATCTGACAGCGTAGTTCAGCGCTGTGCAATTGTCAAGTGAGCCTTAGGTGGAACCTTGCCGTAATATCGGAATTATTAGGATTTGTATATATGTTAGATAGGACAAATATTAAATTTTACAGTGTGTTGTTAAATTTTAGATGATCATTTAGAGGCGATTTGAGCGAATTTTGGAAAGCGACCGGAAATTCAGTTTATCAGCCCTAAAATTAGTGCAACCAGCAGGCGATTTCGTGATAACAACGACAACAACTTTAGTTTACCCCACATAAATTTTGCAAGGAAAAGCATAAAGAAATAAATAAATTATAGAAGAAAGGGGTATTGACCTCCTCAAATAACTAAAGAGTCAAGAAGATTAGAAAGCCATTTTACCTGGGGTGTGGTGAGTAGAGCCATTACATAAGGGAAGTCAGGATTATTTCAAGTTCCAGTAGTATTTCTACAGAGGGACTATACTCTGAAATTAAACTTTTTCCTGTAGCTATTGGGCTTATGTCCCATATAACTAACATGTCTTCTCCTCTCTTTATCTACAAAGTGAGTCACCCGACTTAATATTCTGTCCCATCGTGATTCTTTTTGGTTGTTTTAAGCATTCTTCTGTCGGTTTGGGAAGGTGAAATCTTCGAATAGCTACTAAGAGATGTCTTCTAACTGTTTTCTCTTTAGATACGCAAATGAGCCTGTCCAAAAGGGAGCAGGAGGCCATAGAAGCCATCGACAAAAACCAACTCTGGACCTTGGCAGATGAGCCTACTTTACGAAACAATGATGGTATGGATTAGACCTCACACTGTGATTCTGTGACCTTGTGTAGCGTACGTTGTTCTTATTGTTGCTTAGGTAATCTGTCCCCTTGCGATTCTTATTGGTTATTTTAAGCATTCTTCTGTCGGTGTGGGAAGGTGAAACCTTCGAATAGCTACTAAGAGATATCTTTCAACTCCTTTCTCTTTAGATACGCAAATGAACCTATCCAAAAAAGAGCAGGAGGACATAGAAGCCATCGACAAAAACCAAGTTCGGGCCGAGGCCGATGAGGCTCCTTTACCAAACAATGATGGTATGCATTAGACCTCACCGTGATTTTGTGATCTTGTGTAGCGTGCATTGTGCTTATTGTTGCTAATATAAATAATTCAAATCAGCAGATACATCCCTAACCACTGAGCAGACAACCTGCCGTGTAGAGACAGAAAGCCCTCCAGCATCTCTCAGATTTCAAGTAGAAATGATAAAGGAAGATGTCTGAGACATCAACGAGCAGCTTGCACGAGTCTTGTCCAATCAGGCTAAAATTCTGGATAGCTTGGCCAAACCGTCAGACGGAAGTTGTGCTTCACCAAGTACTTACCCGTTTTTCAGTCCACTGCCGCCGTTTCCTGACTTCCTTTCTTTCAATCCGCCCATGCAGTCTACGGGAGGAGGTACACAAACTGGTTTAGAGAATACGACCATCCCTTCATTGGTAAACCAACCTCTCTGTCTGTCCCAGATACCACTCAGTCAGCCAACATTTCAAGTTACGCCTCATGCGTCTGTTGAACAAGACCAGTTCAGTGATCCTCCTTCCCTCGGCATGCCTCCTTCCCCCTCAAGTTACCCCTCCCAAGCTGTTCCCATAGCTTTCCCTCCAGCTGTCCCCCAAGCTGCCCCCCCAAGATACCCCCCAAGCTGCCCATCAAGCTTCCCCCCAAGCTGCCCTTCAAGCTTCCCCCCAAGCTGCCCATCAAGCTTCCCCCCAAGCTGCCCCCCAAACTGGTAAACTTCATCATAAGCCACGGTCGTTCCCTGCTGAGTCAGTGGTCGAGGAGCTTTACAGAACAAGGCCAAAATATAACTTCTGCGTTCGCTTACTCTCTTTGCTTTACAACAGAGAAGAGCTCATGGACTGCAGCGTTAACGGCGGGCACGGTAAACGGCCTCTAAATAATGATGCAAAGTTATTTTTACGTGAAATTTTTTTCATGTACTACCCTGCCGCTTCAAAGCAGGAACAAGAGGAATGGAAGAGGTGTACAAATGCACTGAACTCCCACTTGTGTAAATATGTATGTTGGTTTCTATGTAAGAGAAAGTTCCACTTTATTGAAAAATTTACATGCATTGTCATATGTGTTGTTTAGGATGAGTTCCACTGAATTAGGTAGTTTACTCACGTGATATCATATTCACGGTGACCGTCATACCCTTTTCACGACTTTGTTAAAGTGTGGTTGTCTGGTGTGCTCAGTTTTGAAAATGTTGTAGCGAAAGTTACAGAGTAAATTTGTGTCTGACCCTACCCCCCTTACAGTAGATATTGTCATGTGGTTTTGTTGGATGTGTATTACACATAACCACTCATTGTTAGCTTGGTCGAGTTCTGAAGCGCAAGAAATGGCAACATCACACTGGTGGCAGTGGTGTTCAACGCCTATCATGCCACAAAATCCCTTCAAACAGGATTTGGATGATCTTAGCCAGTTTTTTGTTCGTTCCAAGGTTATGGAAAGCTCAGATACCCAAGTTGCAGAAACACCACATGCAAAGTCAAATCCATTCTGCAGCGACAGTGGTTTGAAAATGAACTCATTGCTGCAGTATCGTGGAAAACGAGCTGGAAGATCTAAAGAGTTTCAGTGTGACAATAGAACGATATCAGTTCTCAACCGACCTCGCTATACGCTGACCTTTCAACATGCAAGGGTGCGAATTCTCGCATCTCTTACATTTTGTGATTCTCCACGGCCTCCCTCAATCTCTCACTCGAAACTGACTACAGTCAGCTTTGCTCTTTTCAACGCCCAATCTGTGAGAAACAAATGGTTACCGATAAAGGATTACATCGTTAGCAACAATATTGATATTTTTGCTCTCACTGAAACTTGGCTCCATCCTGATCGCGATGATCAAATAATTGGGGATTTAACTCCTGATGGATATTCATTTAACCATATGCCCAGACAACTTGGTAATGGTGGCAGTGTGGGTATTCTTATCAAGAATGGACTTCATGTGAAGGAGTCAACTGGAAGAACTTGTGATTTTACTTCCTTTGAGTTTATTAACTTGCTGATCGCATTTGCTTCCTCTCCGGAATTTCCTGTCCTAGTTAATTATCGCCCTCCTTCTTGCAATTGTTCAATGTTTCTTGATGATTTTGGCCGCCTAATGGAGCAATATATCAGACTCTTCGCATCTTCTAGTTGCTGGTGATTTTAATTATCGTATTGATGATGCTGGCCACAAAGCCTCATCTGATTTTTGTAATCTGCTTGGATCACTAAATTGAAAGCAGCATGTTAATAAGCCAGCGCACAGTGCTGGTCACACTTTAGACCTTTTAATCACGAGAGATGAGCCTCTAGCCCTTAACATTTCAGTTTGTGATCCTGCATTATCTGATCATTTTGTTGTTCATTGTGATATATCGATAGCCAAACCTAGCTTTGAAAGAAAACAAATTAAATTTCGCAAGCTTAAGACCGTAGACACTGGAATGTTTTGTGATGAACTTCCCAATTCATCACTTTTGTTGCATCCACCAGATGATCTTCATCAATTAGTTGCTTTCTACAACTCTGCATTGGTTTCCATCCTGAACAAACATGCTCCGGTCAAAAGACGCGTCATCACTATTCGCCCTGCTGCTCCTTGGTATACGGAGGAAATCAACTGAAAAAAGAAAGCGAAGGAGACTAGAAAGGCAATGGCATGTGACTTGGTCAGCTTCTGATCATAATAATTTTGTTCGACAGTGTCACGCTGTAAACAATATGTTGTCATCATCAAGATTGAATTATTACTCTAGATTGGTAACTGAAAACCAATGTGATTTGAGAAAATTGTTTTCGACTTTTTCAAAATTGCTTCACCAGCACCCAGAAACCAGGTTTCCGCAACATGAGAGTACCGCAT
>Ga0126339_10004506_pt1 | contig 10307 bp, 5 predicted proteins | sample OrbTmetagenome_2_FD_92532 | JGI IMG/M metagenome (GOLD analysis project Ga0126339, IMG submission 92532) | Coral microbial communities from Petempiche,Puerto Morelos, Mexico - Orbicella T R C metagenome | ecosystem: Host-associated > Invertebrates > Cnidaria > Coral | place: Petempiche,Puerto...
AGTGTGGCGCATTTTTTGAAGTGAGGCGCATTTTCTTAAGTGTGGCGCAGTTTTCCAAGTGTGCCGCATTTTCTTGACTGTGGCACATTTTTCCAAGTGTGCCGCATTTTCCTAAGTGTGACGCATTTTTCCAAGTGTTCCGCATTTTTTAAGTGTGGCGCATTTTTCCAAGTGTGCCGCATTTTCTTAAGTGTGGCGCATTTATCCAAGTGTGCCGCATTTTCTTAAGTGTGGCGTATCTTTCCAAGTGTGCCGCATTTTCTTAAGTGTAGCGCATCTTTCTAAGTGTGCAGCATTTTCTTAAGTGTGGCGCATTTTTTCGAGTGTGCCGCATTTTCTTAAGTGTGGCGCATTTTTGCAAGTGTGCATTATTTTTCCAAGGGAGGCGCATTTATGCAAGCGTGGCGCACTTTTGCAACTCTGACGCAAGTATCCAATTGTGGCGCTTTTATCCAACTGACTAAGAAAGGCTTTATTAAATGAAAAATCATTTAAAATTTTTTTATGATTTTTTTATTTGATTTTTGTTGGACCTAATATGGCACAGAACTAAACTTTGGCTGAAGCTTTGGCAGTTATGAAAGGTTTGCAAAGACGGCGAGTTACTATTGTTAAAAGAACGGGAATCCTTAGAGTAGCAATAAGTTATCAAGACGCTAATCTGTTTCAGGTCTGAAAATATTTCTTAATCCATATTGGTTAAAGCAAAATGACTTTGCCAGTAACATCTATAGTGTTGTTTGACGTATTGAACTGGTAAATTTTTTAACCTTGTCAAGGAGTCCCCCGGTAGCCCAATGGCTTACGCATCTGACCTGCTGTGCGGTCGGAGGGGGCATATATACGTTCGACGCCAGTCGTGGGACTCCGCTTGTTTCCTTTTTTCTTTTTCCTTTTAACTCAATAGATATTTTTTTTGTACAGTCCTCTCTTCTTCCGTTTGAAGTAAGTTTGATGTGAAAATGATATTTAGTAAAGGGTATTAAATGTAAGCTTCCGTAAAATGCCTGACTAGTCTTGCCTTCATTCTTTTTAAACCCTAATATTACCTACTAACCAATATGAAGATACCAGAGCGAATGGAACACCAAGCGTTTTAAACGTTTGATTTATAACAAGTTTATCAACCGACTTGAAAAACGCTTTCTTAAAATGAAAAATTATTTAAAATTTTTCATGACGGTTTTATTAGAACTTTATCGGACTATATACGCTCGGCATATATCGGCATATCGGCATATCGGCATATATCGGCATATATACTCTCGACGCCAGTCGGGGGACCCCGTTTTTTCCTTTTTTCAGGCCGAAAAGATTTTTTTTTGTACAATCCTCTTTTCGTCTGTTTGAAGCAAGTTTGATGCGAAAATGCTTTTTAATAAAGGGTATTCACTGTAAGCTTCCGTAAAATGCCTTACTAGTCATGCCTTTATTCCTTTTAAGGCCTAAAAATTACCTGCTAACCAATGTGAAGACATCAGAGCCAATGGAACACCAAGCGTTTTAAACGTGTGATTTATAACAAGTCTATCAACCAAGTTTGGCGCATTTTTCCATGTGTGCCGCATTTTTCCAAGTGTCCTGCATTTTTCTAAGTGTGCTGCATTTTCCCAAGTGTGCCGCATTTATCCAAGTGTGGCGCATTTTTTTAAGTGTGGCGCATTTTTCCAAGTGTGGCGCATTTATCCAAATGTGCGGCATGTTTCCAGGTGTGCCGCATTTTCTTAAGTGCGGTGCATTTATCCACCTGTGCTGCTTTTTTCCACGTTAGGCGCATTTATCCAAGTGTGGCGCACTTTTCTAAGTGTCCCGCAAGTATCCAACTGTGGCGCATTTATCTAAGTGACTTGAAAAAGGCTTTATTTAAATGATAAATTATTTAAAATTTTTATGATGGTTTTATTTGATATTTATTGGACTTAATATGGCACAGAACTAAACTTTGGCCTGAGCTTTTGCAGCTATAAAAGGTTTGCTAAGACGGCGGGTTACTATTGTTAAACCGAATTTATAGGTGAAATTTATAGGTTAATACCTTTTTCCACCTTGAATATGTTTTACAGTAATCAATATTAAATCGATAACGGTGGAGAAAGTGTACAGCCGTTTCGCCGATAACTAACTGGGTAAAACATTTGACCGTCGAAATCATCTTTCCTTTGAATTTTTCTGCCATTAAAAAAAAACAACTTAAGCCAAATGAATTCATGTTATCCTTCAGTTTGCTGGGAATACTCATTGAAAGGTTCTTATTAGAACGGATTTTTCTCAGCGCTTTTCGAGATAAAAAGTTACTTAAGACCTTTAGAAAACAAAAAAACAGTATACACTACTAGTTCTTATACAATTACCTTGCTTCCCGAGTCAACAGACAAATTTTTCAATGGGAGTTACACCAACAAGCCGGTACCTTTTTTTATCTAGCTGCTTTTCCACTAGAAAATAACAAAGGAAATCTCTCAGTTGAAAAAAGGATCTTCAACTGCAGGTTTTCCAGAACACGACGCACCAGTGAAGATGTTTTTGGCATTCTGTCAAGCAAATTCAGGGTATTTTGTACCGTTATGTGTGTAAAGCCAGAGGTTGCTGTTAAAATTGTCTCTGTGCAATAGCTCTGCACAACTGCGTAAGATCAAGAGTTTAAGAGAAGTAATTCGTCATGCCCTTCACTGCGCTGGAGATCATCATTGAAAGGTTCTTATTTTGACGTGTCATTAGATTGCTAACGGGTTTTGTTCAACGCTTTGCATGATGAAACGTGAACTAACACCTCTACAATGCAAATAACAGTATACAATACTTGTTCTTAACATTACCTTGTCGAGTAGACTCAAAATCTATCTTGACGGAGAATACATCTTGATTTTTGTGCTTGCAAATTTTGCATCGTTGCAGTTCCATAACAACTCCAGACAGAAGCGCAGCAACAAACTGAATGCCTGAAACTTTTTCATACGCAGTGGCGAGGAAAAAGGAAAATTTATACCAGTTGAAACATTGAACGTGCATGGTATACAACGAACGTGAAGCAGCAATGTGATTTGCAATGTAAATGTATAATTTTTTTTCCCAACGCGCGTGTGGTTCAAAGAGATCATTTGATTGGTTCGTGTCTTTACTGTATTTAGTTCGCAACACCTTATTACAATTCAGTCCTAGGAGAGTGCCATTCCTTTGATCTTATGTATGGTGGATGGTCATACTAAAAAGGACGCGCAGAAAGACATTGGTGACGGAGTTGGCAAATTAGATTCATTTATCCTTACTGTGTTGTCAAAAATTGTGGACTACAAAACGTTTTTATCTTTTGTTTAATACCTAGTTGAGGTCACCATCGTGCGTTAGTTTACAGAGCTATAACGAAAACATGCAGCTGTACAAACTAAATTTTGTGCTCTTTAATTCTATCAGTCAATCAATCAATCAATCAATCAATCAATCAACTAGTTATTAAGTTAATCAGCGTATCAATCAATCAATGAATCATTAATCATTCTATCAATCAATCAATCAAACAATCAACCAATCAATCAACCAATCAATCAATCAATCAATCAACCAACCAACCAATCAACCAACCAACCAATCAATCAATCAATCAATCAATCAATCAATCAATCAACCAACCAATCAATCAATCAATCAGTAATGTTCATTACGTTCTGCTGAATGTAACCCTAGCTCAGCTGAAATCACAGTTAAACAAACTAGAGTGCACTGTCTTAGCGATACCAGTATTCATCAACAAAGCTTCATATATAGTGTACAATGGGTTTTGGTTGTTTTTGCCAGCGGACTTCACTGCTTCTTTTCTTTGCCTCGGTTTTCTTTGATGGATTCAGGATGACGTCACAACCTTCTTTTGCCTTATCCTTGACGCAAGCCACGTACTTTTTCACGTGATCGGATAAGTAAGCAAGTGGCGAGGATCCCTGGGCAAGAACCTAAAGAACATGAACAGTGAATTTAGCTTGAAAATTAAAACTGATAACACCGCCGCCTATTCTGCTAAGATTTCCTTCTAAGCAAACACACCGGGCCTTGGATTTCGTTTGCCCCACAAGGCTTGATACATAGGATTGCAGTGGGTGTTTTCGTTGTTTAAATGAGCTCCACAGATCTTCATAGTACATTGAAATTACGCCCTGCGATCCATCTCCGAACCCCACCACTCTTTCCCTATTTTCCCCGTCTTGGACCCCGTTCGTAGCTGTGTTGCACATCTATGACATGAACTTAGTTGACAAACAAGCTTTCTGATCTATTGATCCCTCTCTCTTACTTTGAAAAGTCGCTAAAAGAGAGTGCAAGTAAAAGCAAACGCACCTGGTAGTGAAAGTCTCTTAGACTGAAATCATTCCCTAGGGCTCCCTTAGAATAACTTCTGGCTTTCTTTATCTCCAACTGACCAATCATGTAAGCGGTCGCTTGTCCGGGGTCGCTCTGGTACCGAGTCACCTAACGAGGTTATAGAAGAACATTGCTGGGATATGTTCAAAAATTGATTAACAACAGATGTGAAGAGGACAACATATAAACCAACGTAAACTGAATGGATGGATTTTAGTGAGAAATGAAATGATTTCACACATCCTGGTAGGTTAATTTAGAGTCCACTGGGATTTGAACTTATTCTTAATCAAGTTCGCTGCTGTGCCAATACGTTCTGACCTATTTTAACGTCTAGCTGATTAGAATAATTCAACATACTCGGCTATGTCGAGAAGTACTGGGACCTGTATTATTGTTCAACTTCTCAGTAATCCGCCGATCAGCCTTACTCATGTCTAGTTGTTTATTGTTGTTTTGTAGAAACTGTTTGGTCTGTAGAAAGTGTTTAGTGTGTGGAAACGAAACCATCTTAGGGATAATTAACTGCGATCTTAAATCACTAATCACGTAAATATACGGGGATAGCGGAACGAAAGTATACAGGGGAGGGAGGGAGGGGGAGGAGGGGCTTACAAGCGAGCGCCAGAGGCGCTAACTTGTAGGGGGTCTGGAGATATTTGTAAAATTATTATTTTATAGAGTTTTTGCTTGAAATTGGGGGGAGGGGGGGGAAGAGTTAGCCCCCCGCAGCCCCCCCGGCTCCGCCGTCCCTGATATATGGAGTTTCTCCCGGGCATGAAATCACAACAAATATGACCCCCGCTCCCTCCCTTCTCGCTGCGAGTCGTTGATTGTACTTTTAGTAAAGAGCTGTGAATTGCTGGGTCATTTTTTTTTTCAACTCTCGCGGACTACAAATGAATGGATGGTGTTCAAGTGTAATGCTCACTAGGTAAAAAGTGGAAATTTGTTGCTGTAATTATAGACTTAGAGCTATTTTCTCACCTCCTTCTTGGCAAGGTCTGTATCGTCCCACGCGTATTTACTAAAGTACTCCAGGGCCGTGTCTCTTGTGAAACCAAAATAGTGCAAGCCAGTGTCCACGATTAAGCGAAGAGCTCGCCACACCTACATTAAGAAGAGTGCGAGATAATTACAAGGAAAACAGTCGTTTTCGGAACAAAATAAGAGATAACTGCGACCACAATTCCGTTCTTAAAGGAGCTCAGTCAGTATTTTAAGTTATTTGGGCACGTACGAAATTACGTTTAAATTGAAGGGAACCTGAAAATAGTAGTTGCTAAGATAGAAAAACACGAGAGGGATAATAATAAACTATAAAGAAACAAGGACGGTTAAGGATGGAGAAGACTGACACGGATTACACCTTTTCAGGATGCGTAAACCCTGACTAGCTCCTTTAAGAGTGATGGTGTTGCAGTAAAACAAAACAATAATTAAGAGAATTAAAACATAAAAACATCTGCATTGAGTTGACGAGGCATGATATATGGCGTCACTTTGCATAAACACAGAAGTTGCCTCTTTCTGTAGAAAGCTATCCAGATATATTCTTATATTATTAAATAATCTTAGCAGTCTCGTTGGCTGTTCGCGTTTTAGACAACAAGCTGGTACAATTTGATGGACGATCTTCAGTACATTTTTGATGACGGTGGAAAACTCCTCTTACAATCTCTATGGAACGTAACATAACAAAACATAATGTAACGTAACGTAACGTAATATAGCATAACGTAAAGTAACGTAACATGTAGCAAGATAAGTAAACAATAAAGAATCAGTAGAAATGAGCTAAAACTTAATGATGCGTGACACTAAAATGATAAACTAAAATATGAGGCTGAAAGCACTTTAAATTGTCAAATAGCAGCTGGTTGCAAAATGTTTCAGGATTAGCCCTTCTTCAGTGGATGAAAAACGAGTAAACAATAGCCTAGACTGGCGCACTCTCTCCTTACCTGCCACTTCAGCATTCCAAACTTCTGCATGGGCTCATACTTGTAAGTGTCTGTATCTTCAGCTATGAGCGGATTCTCAGCGTATAGAGCCCAGCCTTCTGTAAACGCCGTGTAATAGGTGACGCTGTCAAGCCAACTAATCACTCCGCCGCAGCTGTCACGGAAATGTTCTATGTTACCTTGAACCTGTTACAGGAGAAGAGGAACGTTAGGAATAATTCTGAGAACGAGTTTTCTATGAGCATGGAACCGACGAGGCACAGTTTCGTTGATCACCAAATCCAGGCAGGTTTAGTACGCTAACTTGATAGGAACACAGAACTAGCACGAGCTGTTTTAAAATGTAATGATAGTACGATTTTTTTTGTCGAGGTGTTTTCTAAAAGAAATAGAAAACATGCTCGCCGAGTTTCTATCGAGTTACAGGGGCTTGTGTTCCCACAGCATTTCTCGTTCTCCCAAACTTCCTCTTGTGTTTTCCCAAACTTCGACTTGTGTTTCTATATGTTGTTCAATGTTATAGAGCAATTTTCATAGCAAAACTGAGGTAATCATTCTGGCCAATTAAAAATTATACAGACAAATCCAGGGAATCAATCAGAACTCAAAGCAATGCATGTACCCGACATAAAGCGCGGGAAAACGTGTGCAAGCGAGTCACGATTAGAAGACAAAGTGGCACGTGTTTTTTAAAGTCAATTGCTTAGCGTCACAGTAATGCGAAACCAAACCAAATGCGAATGGCTTTCGATACTCAAATGAAAACCGCTCTATATATTTTTCAGTCAAAACGTTTGGAATAGTTTTCCTTTCGTTACGAGAAACATTTACCTGCGGGTTATTGGGTTTTATTAGCGAGTTGACCTCACTAAGAGAACCAATAAGCTTCGCAACTTTTTGGCCTCATCAACGATCACCTCGTAGATGTCGAGAGCGAAAAATCTAATTATTATTTAGCGAACAGTTGCACATCCGCGAACAATTAAATCCGCTTTCAACCTCTTTTGGTGAGTGAACGGTGAGTTACACTACCGCAACTCGTTGACTCGTTGTGTAATTGCCGTTAAATTTTTATAGTAAAATAACCCTTTCAATATAGGAACTTATAATGTTACTTCTCATTAATAATTCATCAAGTTAAAACAAAGAAAATAAAAACCGTGAGGGAGGTTTGGATACCCGGTCTTAATTAGCATAGATTTTGACGATTTTACTCGTCTGTTTACTCCTTAGTTTTCGTTTCCATTGAGAAGATATATCAAATACTCTAGATAGTGTTTCATCGGCTATCCAAACACCTCGAATTTCGTCAAAAATACTCCGCTGCGCGTCGTATTTTCAACTCTTTTCTCGATGTTTAGATATCCCGATGAAACACCATCTCTCGTGTTTGATATATTACATATAATGTTATAATAAAAAGGTGGTGGTTGTTGTTGTTGTAGATAACTCTGCCGTTGAATTCTTGTGCCTCTTAAATGTACTGAGGTGGCAAGAAATTTCAGATACATAAAATGTAATCTGCTTCCCACAGTGAATCTGCAAGATATAACTAGTTATGCAACACATTTGAATGGTATACCATGGAATATCCCACGAGTCAATTACATTTTCTCGATATACACACGAGTCTTTAGGCGACTGTGAATACCAAGGAAATATAAGAGACACGTGGGATATTCCATGGTATACCACGGGAGAGCATTGCATAACTATTTTATACCATGCCATAGAAAATACAGTGGCCAACACTGTCAATATGACATAAAACGCAGCGTACGATGGGAAGGTTGGATGTAATACCGTCGAATATACAACGGCGTTCCTGTATTCTGATTGGCTGTATTTTCTACGACATGGTATAAAGGGTAATACTTAATTGCGTTAGTAGAAAATTATTTAATAAACTAAGTCTAGTAACACGCTAACCTGCGTATGGTGTCCAGGCCTCGCCTCATGAGCATTGACGCTCCATTCAGAGAATCTGGGACCCAGATTTTCCAGGAAAAATGGAAGGTTGTATTTTGCACTTCGTGTGCAATCTGCGCCAGCACTTTGGTAACTTTGAGCTCCACTCGATGGGTTCAGGTTAGGCTGCATATCAACTGGACAGATGGGTGTGGTAGCTTTATCTCCAGTAAAGTGGAACAGTGGAATAGTCTTGGGTGCAAGCAAACTCATGACCTGAAATAGTAGCAAAAAAAAATCAACTGTTCTGCTTATAGTGAGCTCTTCAAAGACAACACAGCCCACTTCCAAGGCATTTGGGACAGTTCAGATATTGAGAATAATACATGGACACGCGTAGATATGGAATTTCTCTTCGAGTGTTCAACTCGATATCTCTCAAGTGAGCACAACGAACGAGTGAGATATAAAGTTGAATACGAGAGGAGTAATTCCATATCTACAACGACCTTCAAGCAACCATGTATAATTTTGTTGATTATATAAACATACTATTAAATAACGATATTTTTTACGATTTTGCGAAGATTTCGGAAGATTCTCCAAAAGTTGCCCGAAGGTCTCACGGACATTTCCGTACAGTTTCCGAAATGTTCCGAACATTACCCGAAAATTTCCGAAGACGTCCGAGAAAGATTCGAAGATGTTTCGATCATACACCAACAAATTTAAGTACTGTTTAAGGCCAGGGTCAAACATGATATCAGTGAAGTCATCAATATCTTCACTGGTGAAGATATTGATGCCACTTGAGTCTCGGATGTAGTTTCGCATGAATTTTGTGTATTTTCGTATGAGTGGTGTATTTTCCAGTAAAGCCTTCGTGTCGATATAATAAAAAGGGCCCTCACACGAGCGGGGGATTATCAAAAGGACGAAACTTGCCTTTCTTGATTCCGCCATCCACAACTCAAGGGCAGCCCAGCGCATAGGACAATATTTCTTCGCTCCTTCAATATCACTGCATTTTTTGTGTGCCTCTTCATCGGACTCGTTTTTAGGGATTGGTTCGGCGTTAAAGTAACTTTCAGACGAATTCAGCTTAGCTCTGAATTTCGCTACAGCGGTTTGATTGTCTGGTTCTCCAGTCACTTGCCTTGCGACTTCCACAACCTAACAACAAAAAAAGAGATTATGAAGAATAGTATGCCCTGGAAAGAGAGGGAGAGAAAACGTTTTCGGTTGTTACTTGCATGCTATGGAACAGGCTGCAACTAGCTATTCTAGAGAGTTCCCCCTCTCTCAGTGCTTTTACGAAAAGCGTAAGAAACACTTTTTTTAACTTCAAAGTAATAATAATATTTTTCAAAGATTGGGCATACTTTTTCATTAACCTCATGGAAGATTTTAGATTTTAATATATAATTTTTAGTGTAATTTTGCAGAATTGATATTTAATTTTTATCGTGTTTCTGTGAGGAGTAGCACAAGATCATTAGTGTAATCAATTATTTCGTGTTACCCCTCTGAACAAAGTCTGGATCATATCGTCACATATCGTATCGTTTCGTTTTTGCCTAATATAGATTAAAGATGATGCAGTTACAAATTCACGATGGTGTAGATATACGTACAGCATTGTGCAGTTACAGATACTAGATGGTCAGGAAGAGATTCAAGATGGAGCAGATACAAATTCAAGATGGCACAGATACAGATTCAAGATGGTTCAGACACAGATTCATGATGGTGCAGATACAGATTCAAGATGGTGCAGATACAGATTCGACAACAATCTAGAAATTCATATGTAATAAGACTTACCATGGGATAGAGAATGCTGAGTTGCTTTTTGCCGAGTTCATGAACTTCCCTGGGGGTCATGGCATTTGTTGTGAAATACGACATGATTTGGGAGTAGGCCTGCGATCCATTCAATGCTTCACCAGTGGGTAGATATGGGTCTGTTGGCCAGGACGTGTTCTCTATACCATCGAGCCAAACATACTTGAGTGGAAGTTTGCCCAAGCCGCTGGACACATTGCTGGGAACGCAGTGACGGATGTGTTCAAATTCGACATAACT
>Ga0126339_10004507_pt1 | contig 10304 bp, 10 predicted proteins | sample OrbTmetagenome_2_FD_92532 | JGI IMG/M metagenome (GOLD analysis project Ga0126339, IMG submission 92532) | Coral microbial communities from Petempiche,Puerto Morelos, Mexico - Orbicella T R C metagenome | ecosystem: Host-associated > Invertebrates > Cnidaria > Coral | place: Petempiche,Puerto...
CGGCTATTACTGCTAGGATTTTTTCATCTGTTAAAAGGCTGAGGCTGAGTAACCGGTCCACGGGATTTCCTAAGGGACGAACTATCATTTTTCTGAGAGACAGGAAGGTTGGCCAATTTTCTGAGGCAAGAATGTTTTTCGCACTCTTAGGTTACGCACGATTTTTTTTTTGTTGGGCAATAGCTGATGCAATAATTTTTTAAACCAAAAATTAAAATTATGATAGTAAAAAGTACTTGCTCGGTTATTTTCCCCACGGCTCCCTTTGCACGATTTTTTTTCGGCAGGTTTTGCTGTGCAAGAATGTTTTTTTTTTTTGGAAGTGGCCCAACACCTCCCCCCCTCCCGACCCTCCCCCTAAAAAAAATAATGGTCCGTCCCTAAAAGTGAAACCTGTGAGAGCGTTTGCTTTTCTTTTAAAAGAACCCCTCCCCCCTCTAATTCACATACAATCCTACATAAACTTTATTAACTTGTCTTTATTAACTTGGCCACGGAGGCAGCGTGGCCGAGTGGTTTAGGGCGCTGGTGTTGTAAGCCGGAGGTCAAAAGGTTCAAGGCCTCCACCCTGCTACTAGCGGGATTTGTTTCTCGGTAGTCCCGAGTTCAAATCCCCGGTCACGCTTCGTAAATAGCCAACTGGTTTGCCTCCGCCAGTTGCGACTTTTAACTATGTTACGTTTATTTGAAATATTTGTTTCCTTTGTTTCAGTGGCATGCCTGTAAACTACCTAAGCATAGTGCTTGTAGCTAAGTGCATGACCACTATAAATAACATTTACATCAAACGTAACACGAGTGGCACACAAGCAATGTCACGCAACCCTTCGGAGTACCTCACCTGCGCATGTCTTGTTGTCCGAGGAGAGAACGTGACCAGCGGAACAAGAACAACGGAACGATCCAAAAATGTTCTCACAAAAATGAGAGCAGACTTGTGGAACCGCAGCGCACTCGTTGATATCTAAATAAAAAAAACGACACATTCAGAAAAATCCAAATTGAAATCAACATCGCATAAAAGAATCACGACAATGATAAACCTGTGCAATTTAGAAATGTTAGCTTTGGAGAAGAGGCGGAAAGAGTCTAGAGAAGAAATCCTCAGAGCCTGCTTGCTAGAATGGAACCCAGACCACTGCCTACCAAAATCACCTCAACTATACTGACAACATGAACACTACAGAGAATGCAAGTTCATCCCTTGCAAAATTGACTAAACCTTGGTTAAGAGTGAAAAAGACTACGTTTAGCTCAACAGCGATCAATGATTTCCATCTGTAATCTCGTTCAATTAAAACCATTATATATACCAGTTCCATGAGAGAAAGCTAGAGTAATTGAACTGAAAAGTGTACCTTCGTGTTGTTGACTGCTACCAATATAATCGTATATACGTAAATTCTTCGATTTTAATAATCAAATCCATTCAGCACGAGCATTACCTTGACAATACTGGCTTGAGGGATGCTTTACCAAACCTCCAGGGCACGAGTCAGACAATGACGCTGAAACCAGATGTAAAGCAACTCTGTTACTTCTAGCATTAGGTCTTAGCTCAAACGGAATACAAACAAGAACTTCGTCAACACGTATGTGACGCTGTTAACTCTTGCTTTCAGGCCCATTTCATCTTGCAAGCACTGAGCGCCGAGGTTCCTAAAAATAGTTTTGCCATAGACAGTGGCTTGAAATTAAACTATTAAGGGATCATACATTCCATCAAGGGGAAATTATTGGACTTATAACAGACTATGTAGAACTATAAAGATTTTGTTTAAGCGACGACAAAGCCTATAGAATGGACGTGGGTACAAGTAATTAATATTTTGCTTTCGTTTTACAGATCATTAGGAAAAAAGAAAGGGATTTAGCTTCGCTAAGATAGTGCATAAGTTGATAGAGCTTCCCGAAACCAAACATAAAGGTCGGCCAAGCCGATTCATTCATGAATAATTTTCATTCATACCCAAATGCTCAGTTTAGACGACAAAGAACAAGTCTTTCTAAATGCTCTGATCCTTGGTACATGTAACACGCTATGTGTTAGCAAATTGGTAATGTACTTGTACCAACTCGATTTGTTTGGTGGATAAAGCAATCTTCTTCATCTACCTATTTGTTATCTACTTATTTTGTTTATTTATCTATTTTAAGCTTATCTTTAATCTTTAATGTTTACCCTGTACAGACGTCTGCTGACTGGTTATTGGAAGATTAGCTTTAGCTGTAGGCAGTTACTCGCACAATTTAAAGTTATTTTATGCTTTAAAGCAGTATCCTGCATAGTTACATACCTCTTTGAATAGATGAAGTCATTTCAATTATAAGCGTATCACTCTGATACGGGTGGCTTATATCCACTGCACTGACTTGTACCGTCTCTGCTAGAACCCTGCTCTGCTGCTTCTCGTCAGGAGAGTATGTTATTGTAGAATTAGACGAGAAAGGAAAAGATTTGTCACCCACACTCATCACTTGTCTGCAACAACATAAGGGTGGATATCATTATATGTATGTGTCTGACATGTGATCGGCACGTCTTTAAAGGGACACAGTCACGATATACTTGCTTAAAACTGTTATACTTGAATTCACGGAATGGTCCCTAAATTTATGTAATAAGGACTTAATTAGCGCTGACTAAATGATTAAAAGCAATTTCTTGAAGAAAGTCCACAGTGTAGCAACATTTTTGCAAAATTTCAACGATTTTCGAGCCAAACTTGAACCTTTGAAAAACTGACATCCTGACGCTTTTTCAAAAATCCATATCACAATCCGTTTCCATCCTCGCCATCGTTAGCCATCCTTACCTCCTAATGGGTTCTAATCATTTGTCAAGTACTGCTCTACAAAATAAAACCATTATTGTTCAGCTTCCAAAGATCGATGTGTGTGGTTGAGATTTCCAAAATCATGCTAAAAATGGTGACAGTGTCCCTTTAAACTATAGGGAGTTCAGGAAACCACGACGGCGACGCCGAGGACAAAGTCGATTAAAAATGGATTTATATTTTACCTACGAATCTCGCGATACTCTGAAGTCATTTACTATGTTTATCACTGTCGAAACTATCGCAAAACTAAATCCGGAACACAGCGATAAATTTGAAAAAAAAAAAATTAAAATATTAGCCGTCGTGGTTTACGTTCTCCAGACAACGCAAAATTTGGTCATTTCACGTTGTTGTTTTGCAAAGGACGGCAAAGAAATGTACCAAGAATTATAACGCACGTCCACAGCTATTGTTCTACTCATTAATTCTTTTGTTCAGTGACGTTCCCGTTGCCGTTGCCGTCGTCATTTTAGCCTACACGTTTTGGCTGTTTGATCATAACCGACTTGATCTTTCCAAGCTCCATCCTCGTTGCTTTTAGGTTTATCATCATCTCTTGGTGCTTTTCAACCATGGTAAAATGTCATTTTGTAGTCTCCGTTATTTTCCAGGTTTATTTTTGACACATCGTTATTTAGTTTCCCGCAAGCACAGAAAAGCCTGTGTTTCATGCTATCATGCTTAATTCTAACTGCTGACCGTAAAAAGCTATCCTATCAACATATTCTAGGGATCTGAAAAAGTCGACTTGGAAATAACGATTGCAAAAAGTTGAAAACGTTCCGAACTTTGCTGAGATTTATGACAGAGGAAGCAGTGGCTTTCAAAAATGTTCAATATCTTGGCTTTATTTTCAAATTTACCTTATAATTATAACCTTAAAATGTTGTTTACCTTAAACACAGAACAAAGTTCTTGGGACACGTGTATTACAGAAATGAAAACATATTTCGCAATTAACCCTCTCTCCTTCATAACTTTGTGTAGTGTGAGGAAACGGCGCCTCTCAGCACTATTGTATGGAGGAAAGTTGACATTCATGACAAAGTTTTACATTAATAGGTGTCCCAAAGTCTTCTATCAAGGTATGTAGTTCAGTTTAGAGGAGAAAAGTCAGGGATAATGTGAAGTATTGGTTTTTATTATCTAACTGGAGCGAATACTGTCCAAATAACAGTACAAATATACAGCGATATTGTACAGTTATTTGTATAGTAGAAAACCCGCTTGCCATACAGGTCGGCGCGCGCCCGCAAAACTGTCACACTCTCCCTCTTTCATTGCTAAATTTATTGACTACAGCAGTTGGATAATAAATCTCTTTTTAGATGTTTTGGTGTGTAGTATCGCTTTATATTTTTACTCGTTTCTATTTTGACGAGCCCGTAGGGCGAGTCAAAATACGGCACAACTCGTAAAAATATACAGCAATACTACTCACCAAAACATCTAATCAGATATATTAATTCTTGTACGCCTTCTTAGTTCACTAATACCCCAACACGTCCAGAACAACTCTTTGTAAGTCCTATAATTTTTAGAACTATGCGCGGCCATTACTACGGAGATTTCTTAAAAGTAACTCAAGTGTAGATAGCAAACAAACTTACTGGGATGAAGAGCTTATTTCTCCCACTCTCGTCTTGACAAACATCTCTTCAAAGTCTGGGAATTTTACGTCTGCATTTGAAGGCAACTTGGGCGTGCCTCCTTTAACGTCGACATCCAGCACAAACACACCCTTTTCATTTATGCCTTGTCCCCGATGTTCAATGAACACGGTTTCTCCAGATTGAAATAGCACCCGCGTTTTGTAAACAAATCGTCCTTTTGTAATGGTGAGGCCATTCTCAGCACCAGGCTTCTCTCCCGCTGTAGCCCAGTAGACTGGGGCGGTTAGTGGAATTGACAAAGACTTAAGCCAGTTCCTGATTGGCCCAGGCAAGCCACTGACCGAACAGGACACCTGCGTGTCATTGGCTGGAGTCTTAGTGAAGTTAGCCAATAGAAAGAGGGTTGGTAGCATCACGTTATTGACTGTTCCATGAACTTGGCCAATTCCTACTTCAACGCCATCTGAAAAACAATTTTAGTTGACTTGTTGAGAAGCTACCCTTTTATTTCGGCAACGTTTTTTCGCGATTGTTTAAAGAATGGCGAAAATTAGTTGCTGCTGTAATTTTTGTAGGTGAAATTTCCCTGTATTTCTCATCTTCCTCGTCCCTCTTATCAGCATCCTTGCATTCTGATCTCAATATTCCATTTTTAGCATATTAGAAAAACCTAAGCGAAAATCTGAACAAAATGCGGCGAGAACTTAAAATAGCAGTCGTCGCGAAATGCGACAATTCCAAAATCGCAAATAAAAAACGAAATAAAAAGTTGCCTTGAAAAATATCAATCACATTAGCCATTTGATCTCAGTTTTTAAAAATCTATAACCATGCTTGGTTCTTTTTCTTTTGTTATTACCCCCTGCTGTAAGCGGTTTAGCACCTAAGGAAACTGGTATTTTAAGGTTAGTAATTCGGAAAAACCTTTAAAGTTTTAACGTTATCATTCTTGTTCGAACATTCGAAAAAAACGGTTTTAAGACTTTTTTTACTTCACGCATAACGTGGCAACAACTCTTGTTTGTTAAATTAAGAAAATATTTGTAGAAGAATCTGATAAAGAAGAGTCTGAAGACTTTCTTGAGTTAAACAACTAACAGATGATGTCGACAAGCTTGAACTGGAAAACAGAGTAGCCGGAGACTGGTAATTAAAATTATGCAACAATTTGACTTTATTGACCTCAAAGTAACTTAACAAGAACTGCGGATTAAATCTTAAAAGGGGCATCCTTCGTCAACCATCTGAGTCGGAAGCTGATCTTTTGCGCTTTAGAATTCCTATTAAAACCTTTCAGCGCAAGTGCGCAAGAACAAAATCTGTCACTAACTCCTCTATTATGGTCTCACCTGGACACTTAAAAAAGTTACAAGTTCTTGAATCTCTCTTACTGCCCTGACAGTCTTTACCACCATGTAGTGGAGCTGGGTTATTGCACTCCCGGTATCGTGTTTGTTCTCCGCCATTACAAACCTGTGAACACAATGTCCACTCTGTCCAGTCAGACCAATCTCCGTCAACTGAAAAAACAAAACAAAACAAAACAAAACAAACAAAAGAAAAAGAAAAAAGAAAATGGTTAAAGACTGCCACACAATTGTAAGAGAAAGAACTTTAAGTTGAGCTTTAAAGGAATTTTCAAAGAGAATGCTGTGAACCATTAGGGTAAAACAATTTTGAGGGATAACCTAATTTTGTGCATCTTCATATTTTAGGGGCTAGTAAAAAGACCAGCTACTCTATAAAGTGGGGGCGACATTTCAAACAGTCCCTTTATGATCAACTGCATTGCGTGCGATCGCTGACAAATTGATCGCCCGCTCAAAGGTGTTTTCTACGCGCCCACGACAAGCAGCGTGCATGATCAACATTCAATGTGGTTTATTGCTCTAGATCTGCTGTAGCACCAGATTGCCTTCTATCTGGTAGTTTTTCTGTTTGTAGGTGACTTGCAAGAGGTTATGTTCTTGAAAGCCAACTACCAAACTATTACATTCTTCCTCATAACGTCATTGAATAGTAAGTTTAACACAGCGTTTTAGATGGAATAAAAAGAAAGAAAGAAATGAAACGATATTTAAATGAATTACTGTCATATATGAGTTTTTTTACTTTCGCCAGGTAGTTCTTGCCTGGCAAACATATTTATAAAGTGCCCAGCCCCATCATTGCCAACCAAGTCACCGGTTACACGAAACATTTCACCTACCGGGGCAGGATTGTACATTACAGAGCTGTGATTGTACATTGTTTCCAGAGCACGGCTTCCCGCCATTACTTGGCACAGGATTGTCACATGACCTGAATCTATACTGGGACCCAGATCCACACGATCTACTGCAGGCACCCCACTCTAACCATTCACTCCACCGTCCATTAACTGCAACAACGTGCCAAAAAGAAGAAAACGATTAGAAGACGAAAGAAATTTAAAATGTCTTTTGTCAAGAAGGTGACTATAATTAAATTTCCTGAAACTTACACTAAAACGCGAGATGAATAAAAACCAAAGAAGAAAACCAAAAAGTATTGCAGTAAATTATGCAAACGAACGAGCGTCAAATTTCACTTAGAATTTCATACACAGAAGAACTGTAAGAAGCAATGTGGTTCTTCTGCGTAATTCTCGACCGAGTTCTGATAGATTGATACTGATTTTTTAATAGAACCTTAACAACGAGGGCACGCGCACTAGGGTCTCACCTCTGACTGTCAATGTCGCCTGTACCACGTGTGCACCAACTCCATTCCTAGCATGACACTGATATTGTCCAGCATCCTCTGGTTTCACTCTTGTTATTACTAAACTGTTATTGGACAAGATATTAATATGCTCAGGGGTATCAGATTGAAACTTTACACCATCCTTTGTCCAAGTCAACACAGGGGTTGGTGTTCCTCTGGCTGTGCAGTCCCAGAGGAAGGTTGAACCTGCGTCCACTACGGTGTCTTGTGGTGTGAGCACAAACTCTACGGAAACATGAAAAACAAAGGCATTACTACAGGAAAATAAATTCAAATAGGGGAAGTTTTAGAGAAACAAACTGAGAAACCGACAAATATCCAAGCGTGTTTTCGCGCCAAGCGGAGGCTATTGATTATTTATTGATGAAAACATCAATGTCATTTTAAAGTTACATTTAAATAACGTTCAGTAAATTAATAGTAACAATTACCAGGCCTTCCTCTCTGGGCAACATTTTTGTCCCTTCCTGTAAAACAAACAAAACAACAAAAGGAAAGAAAATAAAACATACACTTGTAACACTACAGTCTCCCACTTTCTGAACATAGCAAATGAACGACAGACCACTGCATTGAACATCAGATTTACCTGACTAACCTAACTAGCTGCAATCGCCGCTGGCTGGGGTAAGAATTAGTATAGGCAATCGTGTAAACGCGACTGCAATTAAAGATTTACCTTACGAGTGACGTTTGAGAATTCTACCAAAATTACATGAGTCTCTGCAATTTGAAAGAATTTTCAAATATTACACGTAGTGTAAATCCTTACTTGCTCGAACTTTTTTCATACGATTACTCATTTATTACAATGACGGAGAAAATTACTGACGCACGCGCGTTAATTTGCATGCAGTGCGAATTGCTCGCATGAACACAACCTTATATTCGAGGGGTTTATTGCAGAAAGGATTTTTACGCCCCTGAGATTTGTGGGGCTTATTTTCGGGAGGTCTATGTTCAGGGCGGGGGACTTACTAAGGGAATCTCAAGGTATTTGTCAACAGGCACTTAGAAAAGAATGTGTATTCATGAGACTGACCTTTCACGGTAACAAAAGCACTGGCTGTAACAATCCCAGCAGGATTCTTAGCCTCACAGCGATAGAGACCTTCGTGTTCTGACTTCCTGGCTTCGATTATCTCCACTAGTGAACTATTAGTTGACAAGGCGCTGCCGTTCAGATACCACGTGATCTGAGGCACAGGGAACCCAAGTGCCTCACATTCCAAGATAATAGTGTCTCCTTCATCAATGGAAATGTTTTGGGGTTCTTTGATAATTTCAGGAGGAACTGCAACAACAAAAACGAAGAATCTGTAATCTTCAAATCGGGAAAAGAAACTCTCCAAAAAGCGATATTTTGGACAAAACTTAAAGCATACAATAAAACTAAAAGACTAAATATTGCAATGATGACAGTTTAACACAACGCAATATCTAGTCATCAATTTGTTTTGAAGTATCATGTTGTGGGGTTTATTTATCTGGGGGTGGGAGAAATACCTCACAGATTTGCAGTGACAAGCTTTGTAATAATTACCGTATTTACTCCAAAAAACGCCGCAGAGCTTATTAGCTCTAAACGTTTTGATGTGGCGCTTATTTCAGGCTGCGCTTATGAAAATGTCATGAGAAACGCAAAACATATCAAATCTTATTTGTCTACAAAACGACATGAAGAACAACCAAAACTCAGCTTAACATGTCAAAGCCATTCTTTTTACACATCGACGAAACGTAACTGCGTCTTCGAGAAAACTCCGCCTCGGAACTCAAGTGCGTCAAATAAGCACCGCGCCTTTGTTCAGGGTTGCCGCTCTTCTTCCAGGGCAGCGCTTTTGTGCACGGCACCACTTCGAGTAAATATGGTACTTTGGTTTTGAATTTATGACGTAAAAATGATCTCAAGCACAAGAGGAGGTGTTTCAACTCATTTCCAAACACCTAGAACAGAATTACGACGCGCGGTGAAGTTTTTATGACGAACCTCAGGGTGTTGAAATACTGTTTCGAGAGTTTGATAAATCTTCCCTTTGATGACCAAGACTAAGGGAAAAAATGTACACTTTTTACTTTTTTAAAAAACCAGCAGGTCGGTTATGATTTCGTTTGTTTTACCTTGAGCTGTTAATGAGTTTTGAGATTGTCACTGGAAAACTGCTCTTCAATCATTTTCAACCTGTTCTTACCTTGTACCGACAACTCGACAGGACGCCGAGCTACTCCAAGAGGATTGGACGCCATACAGGAATATACTCCACTGTCCGATGGCGTCACACCAAAAATACGAAGATTACCGGACGGTAGAATCAAATACTTAAGATCACTCTCATCAATCGGCAAGTCATGTAGAAACCAGCTAACTGTCGGCTTGGGATTGCCACTAACATTACATGGCAATTCTGTCCAACTTCCTGATAATACATTTATAGGCGACCTGGACTGAAATATCGCTGGTGGAGCTGTTGAAAGACAGATGCAGTTATGGTGCAAAGTTATCGGTAGTTTCGCACCATTCATCTTATTTGACAATTTATCAGAAATTGAGTTAGTCACTTGAATATGATACTGAGCTGATAAAGAAATATTGCTATCTCTTCAATTGTTAGAGTACCAACTTTTCCATTGGCGACCCATTCAATCGAATTGACGCTCTCCTCGAGACCTCAAATAAGCGCCCGGTTCGAATAAGCGCAACTGGTATCTGTTATTTCCCTTACTAATAAAATGCTGTATATTATTTGTCTTCCGGTCAGTTTCTAGAATTTGGAGTTCAGTCAAGCCTATAGGTATATCTTATCACTTCTCCTCATCACTAGCGCCTAGTCTCCTGTAGACGCAGACGTCGTTTCGCCTTTTCACGCGATCTTCACGCGGTTTTTACGCGATCTTCACGCGATCTTTCCTGGGATGGAATGCGCGGGAAATCCAACGGACGTCTTAGCAGGAAGCTAGAGCTTGACTGGACGCCGTAACGATGTAACGAGCGATTATACCCTCCGTCCCTATATTCAGAAAAAAGAAAACGCCTGATGGCAGGTTAAGCCTGGTTTTCACCACCACATAAGCACAACCACAAGCATAAGTAAAACCGTAGTATGGA
>Ga0126339_10004510_pt1 | contig 10303 bp, 10 predicted proteins | sample OrbTmetagenome_2_FD_92532 | JGI IMG/M metagenome (GOLD analysis project Ga0126339, IMG submission 92532) | Coral microbial communities from Petempiche,Puerto Morelos, Mexico - Orbicella T R C metagenome | ecosystem: Host-associated > Invertebrates > Cnidaria > Coral | place: Petempiche,Puerto...
CTGGTACAATAGAACTGACATAGGTTTTACAACTCCATTGACCAATCAGAGCGCGCGTAGTATCCCAGTTATTTTATAAAATACAATAAAACACGTGTTGTTGGTACTACTTCCCTAAACTAACAGCTTTTGTTTCTTTTTCGTCTTTCAAAATATTTTTTTCAACATCTTACGAATATTAAAGTAACAAAAAACATTACAATATTTGGACTCGGTATTGTAGAAATCTACAACAATTACTCCTTACGGTTACCATCTCTCTAACTTATTTTACATCATTTATACACTGCAATCTGTACTTTACTTTAGGAGCCGAAAACTCGGCTTTAAGTTTGCTCGGATTTCCTTGTTTCAGCGAAAATATAGGGTACAAAGATTTGACGGATTCTCACAAAATTTAACCAAAATTTTTCTTGATTATCAAAGCCTCAAAGCATGTGAGCCTTTTGGATATTTCAAAATACGTTTTCTCTTATGTCTTCTGATGGGACAAAGATTGGTAAATATACTATTCGTCCGGTTCAAAATAGATTTTCTCAGCAACCAATCAGAATATCGAAAAAGCCTCACAATCTCTTGCAGTCTGCCATCTGCTGATTGACATTGTGGTACGTGCAAACACGAAGGTTAATTTATTTCGAGTAAACACTGTCAGTTTTTCGTGCGAAGGCTTGCGTGCGCTAACGGTGAGAGTTGCCATATGATGTAGACAGTAACAATAATAATAACCCTAGAAACGTCAGGTTTTCAAATGCGCCACCGCAGTTAATTTCTAGGTGAACTTACCAATATCAACTACAAGTATATCATTATTAGCTAAATTAATTTTGAATTGTAGTAAAGAAGATTTGAGCTGTCTTCTTCGCCAGGGAAAAAATTAGGACTGCGTGTTTGCCTTCCAGGATGAAGTTTGACCAAGCGAACCTATAATCTGATTTGACAAAATCGATAATCTCTTTCGAATCGTTATTTACCGGGAAGGGTTTCTAAACTGCATTTCAACCACATAAGGACGTTGTAGAAATAATATTAACATAAACGTACCCACTGACCCACTCTCAGGTAAATGCGCAATCTGATTGGCTACGCATGAGAGTGCTTTGAAAATGGAACCAACTGTCCATTTTCGGGAAAATTCTAACATGGAAATATCCGTTTTGTTCATTGACAGATCGGTCACTGGGTTCCTTAAACGGTTAGAGGCGGGTTCGCTCTTCATTGCTATCAGCCGATAGGAACCTCGAGCTTGCCGTCTAAAAGCTGCTAAGACAGCTTTTTCTATTTGATAAAAGAGGAAGCATGCACGATATCTTATACTTCATGATCAACATCGAAAGAAGGTTCTGTCAATTAGAGTAAACAACGCTCTGGACGTGTTCCAGCAGGTGATAAATTGACTTGAAGCCTGTTTCCAGAACTTGAAGGTTTAAATTATTTATCTTGGCTAGAGTAAACTTTTCACTTATTCTCAGAAGAGAAATTAGAAAATTGTTAAATCGGTTTCTAATTAACAAACTGAATAGCGAGAAAAACAACTTGTCTCGAGACTAAAATTTAAAGTTATCTACTGACAATTTTGTACGAATCATAAATATAAACTGAACTTCTTATTAAAAGATGACTGTTTACCTACCACTTCGAACGCACAGAGACAAAAAAATTATTAAGATTATAAATGATGGGCCGGTTTAAAATTGACGGTCGTTATTCTGTCCTTTTCCTTGAACCTATATTTCAAGCGGTAGTCAACGGTTATTTAGCCTGCGATCAGGTTTCCGTCGAGCCCGAACGAGGCGATTGCTTTGCTTTCCGAACTCTTCAGTTTCGTGCTCGTCCGCTCGCTTTGCTCGCCGAATTTTTTTCCCGTCCTCGCTGGGAGCCTGTTCGCAGGCTAACGGTTACTCTGTAGTTGCTACTTAATGTTAAGATAATGAAGTGTCCATCTCGGATAATTCATAATTTATTAACAAGCAAAGCGGTGCTTAAAAAACTGAACTACTAACAGTGTACAATAAAAAGCCCTACACTTTCATCTTTTACCATAAATTTCTAATAAAATGAGCCCCTCAGTACAATGCAATTTATTACAGCTTAAATTTGGGTTGAGAAGGCATGCAAAAAATACTATTAATTCAGCAATATTTGAAGCTTTAACGTTGTCAAGAAAAGTACATGTGTTAGATAACTCAGCAAAGATTGAACTAACTCTAAAAACAGCAAAGCGCTTCTCTGATTGTCTCCTTTACTGCTTGTTTCACTTCGCTGATCTTCCAGCAGTAAAGAATCGGGTTTAACGATGAGTTCAAGTAAACTAAAGTTGTTGCAAGTTCAAAAATAAGAACACTCCATGAGGTTGTCTTTCTATAGCGTACTAAAGCTCGCACTATACTAAATGGCGAATAACAAGCAACTAATGTACACTGCACCCACAGTGCACTGGACACTGCCTTTCTGTATCGCTCTATGTTCAGTGGATTTATTTGGCCTGGCTGTTCTTGTTGGAAATGGCTCTGTACTTGAGTTTGATGATGACGAAGGTTTAAGAAAATCTTTGCGTACGAGGCGATTGAGGTTACTAGACATAAAGGAATAACTAAACGTCCGTACCAGGTGGGAATTAGCGGATTTAAAAGATAAAATATTGAAGCAACAGCGGACATAATCCAAAAGATTACTACAATCACATATGTACGCCTTTCAGTTACAATTTGTCTGTATCTCAGCCCTAACAACAGGGCGAGAAGTCTGTCCACACTTATTGCGGTCATCGTCAGCAAAGATACTGAACACAAAGTATAGCCTGTAATAACTAACGAGGAAAGTGTGTAGCGACAAAGTTTCCATTTCTCTTGAGCCACAGACATCGAATAGATAACACTGAGTGGCTCTGTAATAAGACCAACGCAGAGATCAGTTGTGGCCAGACATCTAAACAGGAGTTTGGATGACGGATGAAGGCACGATACCTTGCGAAGGGCAACGAGGATCAGAGTATTACCAAGAGCTGCAGTAATGGACAGAAAAATATTGAACGCTGAAAGATATTTGAAATGTTCATGTATTCCACCTGCCCAGGCGGCCGAACATCGAAGTTGTCGAAACGTTTCAATTTGCTTTTCCCCAGCAGTCAAGTTTGTTAATGCCATTATTCTGCAGTGCAAGGATCTGTAGTTTTAAAGACCGGCGTTTCATTAGAATCCACACAGGAACACATAAACTTCAGCATTACGTGCCGAATACAAAAGTTTAGAAACCGAAACCAAAGCTTATTTGTTCCTGTGTTGATTTTAATAAGATCTATTTTTGAATGAATTAATGAGCTGTATTGGACCAACCCGTCCCAGGCCCACACGCTCCAAGTTTCACGCGAAAATGCGAAATAAGCAAAGAGGAAACAAATGGCGGACTCTCTGCCTCTTTTACTTGCTTTTGAGTTGCTAGACGACTATGAAGTTGAAACAAACGATTACGAATTTAAATGGAGTCTGTGACTACTTATACCTCTTTATTTTCCTGACGAGTTAAAGAGCTTTTCACTCGTGCGGTCATGCCCACAGGAAGGATCGATAAAACAGTTGGATACGGATCTAGGCGAGCAGCGAGCTGCCATCCCACCACTGCAATAATGTTGGAGTGAGAGATTTAAGTCTTCTGTCAGATAGGAAACATGGCGAGCACTGATATTGAGAAGCTTGAGGATCAGCCATGTTAAGTTTTATTTACGGTCTCGGAGAAACTGGGCCTGAGCAGGAACGATCGAATGAAACTGTAATTTTAGGCAACCTCGTGAGGTACGTCCAAAATCTAGAAAACTAAATCCGGAAAATTTTAGTTCAAAAATTCCTTGGTACAAATTTTGGCCCATAAAAGTGAGCACAGTGAAAACGCAGTGAGTGTCTAAATAAGTAAATAATACCGAAAGTGGACATGGGAACGAGGAGAACAGATGAACAGAAATACGAATTGAACTGCAAATGAATCAGTCAGATGGCATAGTTGATCACGTGCCCATACTCAATCCTAAGGGGACAGGAAGAGGAGCAAGAACTTAATATGTACTTATTGAATGAGTGAGAGGACCGGACGGGAAAATATTTGGCCCCATGACATGATGTATGGACTGAGCACAGCGAGGTCCGTACGTCCTGTCCGAGAGCCAAATGTTTTCGCGTCCTTTGTTAGAGGCTAGGCTCGATTTCCAGCCGTTTTGTTGAGAGTCTGGTTGTTGGTCCTCCTCTTCCTTGGTGTGGGGCAAGGAACGCGGGCTCACAAAACGGTTGGAAATCTAACCTAATTAACACTTAAATACATGCATGTGACAACACATGTAGCACGCGACTACGTAACATCAGACGGCGGCGCTCGGTACAGCTACAAATACTGAAGATTCCACAATAAAAGCTTGAACTGCAGTCAAAATGGACGGCAGTAGTTTTGAGTAGTCTGCCGTTTTAACTCTCCGCACTACAACGTAATGGCTGAAAAATCAGACGAAAGTGATAAAACACCGCTTAAAATTGGAGGAAAGCGAGGCGAAAGGTCTAGCAGCAGCAGCTCACCCGAAATACCGCCAACTAAATCTGCAAAGACCACAGAGCTCTTAATGGCCGAACATGCCGATCTGCCAAGCATCTGGATGGCGCTTAACAAAATACAAAGAAACACCGACGAGCGACTTAAAGAACATACAGCACTACGCAATCATTATGAAGAACTCCAGAAGTCTCTAGAGTTTCACATCAGCAAAGTAGAAAGCTTGGAGGCGGAGAACAAAAAGCGCTCAAACAAGAAGTGAGTTCGCTTAAACAAACTGCACGCAGCGTAGATGAGAAAATTGCTGACCTGAATGATGACCTAAATGTAATTACTAAAGACCTCAGCACAGCAATAAACCAAATAGATGACTTGGAGCAATACACTCGAAAGCATAATCTTGAAATACATGGTATCTCCGAGACGCCTGAAGAAAATATCCTCGAAGAGATCATCAAGCTTGGGAATTAAAGTTCTCAACGTCCATATCGCCAACAATGACATCGACATTTGCCACAGAATGGCTACAAGACGAACCAACGGCGACCCAAGGCCAATAATTGTTCGCTTTAAATCTTACAGAGCCAAAATGAACTGTACAAGGCCAGAAAGCACCCAAAGTCAGTAAGTTTAAACAACTATTTCCATAATATAAAGGTTGCTTACATCAATGAAAACCTCACCAGCTACAGGCGCGGCCTGTTTGCCAAGGTTAGAAAGTTTAGAAAGGACAATCAGTGGCATAGTGCCTGGACCATTGATAGAAAAATTTTTGTCAGAAAGTCTCAAGTAAAAAGAATTTATGAATTTGAGGATTTAAAAAATACCCGTTAAATCGTTGCCCACAGTGTTTTCTTCCCCGACAATTTAATTATTTTATGTATTCCTATTTTAAACCACGCCTCCCTCAATTTTTGCGTCACTTATTTCTCAAATTTGGCGGAGAGTTTGTAGGAGGTTGTTTTTGGCTTCTTTTCACAATAACCTATCGTCTACTTCTTTTTGACTCCCTCCTATACAATGGGCTGCCTTGCAGCATAATTAGTGTTTCTTTTATGTTTGGTGTTATCGTTTGTATCGTCTTTGTCCTTTCTTCGATCTATTTTCACCTTACTCGACCTATTGAAAGCTGTAGTCAACATAACATAAATACAAAGGCATTCACCGAAAGGAAAAAGGCTATCGCAACGCTGCAATGCAAGGTGTGTTACACGTAATCTTGTTTAGAAAGAACTTCACAACACTAACGAGTATATCGCCTTAAACGCAGTTTCCCTTAATGCAAGAGGCCTCAACAAATCAATTAAAAGAAGAAAGCTTTTCCTCTGGCTTCATCTGAGAAAATTTGATGTAATTTTTTTGCAGGAGACGTACAGTAGCGCTAGCTTGGAAGATGTTTGGCGAGCAGTATGGAGCGGCGTCATCTTTTTTGCACACGGCTCAAAACACAGTAGAGGTGTTATGATACTCTTTAGACGTTCTTTATGCAAAGAGGTACTAAATGTTTTTGGAGAAAAAAAGGCAGATTTCTTATTGTAAACGCTGCCGTCGACGATGAAGAATTTTGCTTCGTTAATATTTACGTTCCAAACGACCAAAACCAGCAAATTACTTTCTATGAAAATATAACCGATTCCATTCGTACCCGCAAAACCGACAAAATCTTAATTGGCGGAGACTTCAACTGCCCGTTGACAGCTTCAGATAAATTCGGAGGCAAACATGCATGTTTAATCTCAAAAAGCTGTAATTCGATCTGTTGAGGGGCTTTGTAATAGCTATGGTCTAGTAGATTCTTGGCGAGAACAACACCCACATGAAACACGATTTATCTGGAGAAATAGCTCAAGGAAAATCAAATGTAGACTGGAGTTATATCATTCTCGTCCCCAGAGCCTCCGTTTCTTCTGGTCACGTGGTCGGAGAAACGGAGTAGACGAGTAGCACTGGGGACGAGAATGGAGTTATATCAAAAAGTCGCGTCACGAAAACCGACATTTGCGCTTACTATGACTCTGATCATTTCTCCGTCACCATTTCTATTAAACCAGAGGACAAACATGAAAGAAGAGGTTCGGGTTTTTGGAAATTTAATAATTCCCTTTTAGAAAACGAAGAATTTACTACAAAAATGAGCTTTATTATTAAACATGCAGCCGAAAAACACAAGGATACTGCAGATAAAAGACTTTATTGGGAAATGCTGAAAATGGAGATTCGGATGTTTGTTATTCGTTTCGCTAAGACGAAAGTCAACGCAGATAACAACATTGAATTAGACCTCCTTCAAAAGTTAGAAGATATAAACTTGCGTATTGATGCAACCTCCGAAAATAGTTACCTTGTAAACGAGGCTAAGAAACTAAAAATTGAACTGGGTGAAATTGCCCTGCAGAAAAGCAGAGGCGCCATTATTAGGAGCGGAGCTAGATGGTACGAACTAGGTGAGAAATGTAACAAATACTTTTTCAACTTAGAAAAAAGAAGCTATGAAAAAAGGCACATATCAAAATTAAAGATCTCAGAGGGTATCACAGCAGCAGATCCTAAAGTTATTCTAGATGCCATGAAAAACTTTAATAATCAACCGAAGTTACTCCTCTCACTGAACCAACCATCGGCCGCCTGCTCCTCGACCTTCCTTGAACCTAAATCCTTACCCGCAAAACTCGATAACGAAAGACAAAATCTTTGTGAGGGTCCGATTACCGCAGAAGAATGCCTCGCTGCGCTTAACACTTTTTATCATAATAAAGCTCCAGGCACCGATGGTTTATCCGCTGAGTTTTATCTTCGTTTTTGGAACGATATTTCTGGCCCTTTGATCGACTGCCTCAATCACAGTGCCTTAGTCGGCGAACTCTAGAATCCTAGGTAATAGCCCGATGGGTGGTAAACACTTCAAGTCTCTTGTCGATAGAGACATCATCCTCTCCACTAATAAAGCTCGCTTGATACTCGCAGAGCAGTTTTTTTCTCCCTCCATTGTTGAAATCAATCTACGTAAACAAGTGTCAAATGTCAAGGACGCCTACGAACTTCCTTTTAAAGTTACCTTCGAAAACAAGTTGAGAAGCTTTCAGTTTAAAATTGTACATAACATCATACCAACCAATCTCTCTCTATATAAAATGAACATAAAAGAAACACCGCAATGCGGGCGCTGCCTCTTCCAAAATGACACACTTGTTCATACATTTCTTGAGTGCCCTGAAGTTGAACCCTTCTGGTAAGACGCTATAACGTGGTGGAATACCAAACGTTCAGACAATATTAATCACAATTATACTAAAATTCTTTATGGCTACAAACCTTACTCTAAGAGCTTTTACGCGTTAAATCATTATCTTCTTATTGCTAACATGATCATATATTCCTCACAAGAAATCAGAGTCTCCGAGCCTAAAGGTCTTTCTTGCCTTACTGGAAATAAAATCAAATGTGAAAGACAAACGACCATTAAAAATTCAAACTGCAGAAAACACGAAGCTAAGTGGACCACTCTCTGCATTTGCGATGCGTGAAGTATCTTTCCTTTTTTATCCTCTTCAATTGTACTTGTATATTTCCAACCCTATCTCTATGTCCAATAATGAAAGCTAAGGTGTCATATTTCTTTATTTTTTCGAGGTCTTTGTACTTTTTCTATATATTTTTTTTCTTTGTAGTGTATCTTTAAAGCTTCAGCGATATATATGTAATTCTGAAATTAGCGTTAGTTTTTTGTGCTAGTAGTGAGCGTGTGCGTTACATTTCATAAATTTTTTCTTGGTCTGTACTTTGAAAAGGTGAAAAAAAAGAGAAAGAATTGTAAGCAGTGTACTATTGAGCATTGTATTAGCATTATTTTTGTACGTATAAGTGTAAATTGTAAGTAGTTTCAGCAGTGTTTTGTTATGTGTTAATAATAATAATAATAATAATAATAAATCTGAAAAAAATAAATAACTAAAAGCTAGAACTGTAAGGTAATGAACTTTTGTTTGGACTCACGTTTTGTTTCTTCGAAGAACACTGATGTAGAAACTGCAGAGAAATTTATCCTAATGTACACACAACTTCTCACAAGAGACTTTCTTTCTGTGCTTTCAGAGTAAGTTGGCGACTGTAGTATTTCTGCATAGGACCGTTCGCCAGGATAGTACGATTCGTTGTCAGAATGTTCATTTTCATTAACATCGATTTTTCTGTATGGGTTTCTAGTAGGGCCGTCCGTGGTTTGTCGGGTCACTTCGACCTTTTTCCTTATGTGGCGGGCGGGACCGAACGGGTCATTTGATCACACCATTAACTTCTCCGAAGTTGCAGGACTACTCAGACATCATTGAGCATTACATAGGGAAAAAGAAAAAATCTGCTTTCGAACACTAGTCCTATTGCGCCATCATTCCTTTTGAGCCATCTTGAACAAAATCTCAGCCGTGCGTATATAACATGACGTGTGCAGTTTCAGTTCAACTGCAAAATTTCTGTCGAGTTTAGTGCAAGTTGGTTTTGTTAAGTTTCGGCAAAGTGAAGATTATTCTGAACAATCCAAACCCTACTTCGAGCCTTTGACTTTTGCCTGGCTAAGATGTTTACTTAAACTTGAGTATTTTGACTTTGTTTGTCTACATTTTCATTGAACATTTTTGACTTTGCTCGCCTACATTTTCATTACTTAATACGAAGAAGCGAATTTTTCATTGACAATTTTAGAAACCAGGTTAGGCGTTTTCGTTCAACTGTTGCTCGTGTTAGGATCCTAATGAGCTCTGTTTTCCTTCACTGTGCATCGTGAGAATTAATTGTAGTCAATCACAAATAAAGCATGTTTTAGCGCCTAAGTTGTTGTCGCCATGTTATAAAAGAACTGGTTTATGCTTTTAGCTGTGCGTATATCGAGTTATGGATGCACTTGGGAAGTTTGGAGAGCACTCAAGACGCTAGAGTTGCTCTCGGCTATAGCCGCGAGCAACTCTTACGCTTCTTTCGTGCTCTCCAAACTTCCCGCGTGCATCCATAACTCGATCAGGAACGCTAAGCATGAGCCAAGTCTTAATTATATGCAAGGAAAGGTGAAATTAAACTGGAAACAAAGACACATTTTGCCACTGACGGTCTTCATACGTGCATGAGATTGTTTCGAAATTACGACCTATTACTCAGACTAAAGTACTGGACCAAATTACATGGCCAGAGGAAACGAATTTCCATTTAGGGAACATTCCAAACTGGTGAACAGGATTACATGGATCTTTTTAGAAGTTCCGGTTTTCGCAGGAATTTTCTAGTGGAGCAAACCGAAGAAGCGTTCACCATTCACCTCCGAACCGAATTCGCCACAAATTTAATCTAAACAAACAGTGCCCTGGTTTTCTTGTAAGCTAGGGCCGACTGGAAACCAGTCACGAGCAAGACAGAATCATGCTCTTTGTCTCATTAATAGCGGACCTCCGGCGGCCCCAAGGGCCGCCAAGCAGAGCCCATACACCTATAGGAAAGAAAAGGAAACCCATGAATTGATTTTCTCATGGTTTATATAAAGATTCAGGCCAGCCTAAAAGCGTAGCTCTTAGGCCGGGTTGTTCAGAGCCCAATTAAGGTAACCCAGGAAAAGGTAGAATTTTGATTTGAGTTTTGTAACTTTGCGGTGAGGTTTTCTGCTTATTGTTTGGCCTTCTGTTTTGAGTTTTAATAATCACCATATACACAAAACAAAGCAGCAAAAAACATTTGTGTAGAAGGAAAAGTTATACTTCGGTTAACTTTTAATCCTGGGTTAGCGTTA
>Ga0126339_10004511_pt1 | contig 10302 bp, 4 predicted proteins | sample OrbTmetagenome_2_FD_92532 | JGI IMG/M metagenome (GOLD analysis project Ga0126339, IMG submission 92532) | Coral microbial communities from Petempiche,Puerto Morelos, Mexico - Orbicella T R C metagenome | ecosystem: Host-associated > Invertebrates > Cnidaria > Coral | place: Petempiche,Puerto...
CAAACAAACAAACAAACAAACAAACAAGGATTGTTGTTATACCTCCCAACTCAAATACGTTTTCCAATTGGAGGAGAACTTGTCACGTGTCGTGGGTCAAAACTCACCAACTCCCTAGGGCGAACAAAACTCACTAACTCCCTATGGAAACAACAACTTGAACTTTCGACTCGCACGCGATCAGGTCGTGCTCTTTGAAACCGAGGGGGCAAATAGCAGATTTGCACGTTGTCGTCACTCGACTACAACTACCAGAATTCCTTTCGTTTTTTCTTTATTATTTAGATTTTGAATTCCCAGTGGGGTTTAAATAACAATTGCCCTGATTACCATAAGAAACAGAAAAAGTGAAGGATTCTGGTAGTTGTAGTCAAATGACGCCATTATGCAAATCGCCTATTTGTGTGCCAATCGGCCTGACCTAAAACGCATGTTAACAGGAAAGCCATTGAAGTCAGGCAAGGTGGCATTCATTATTCATTATAACTATAGCTGGCATTCATTATTCAAGAAAAGGGATTTATAATTGCAAAAACTTATCAGATTAACAAAAGGGAAAATTTGAAAATTTGGGCATTTTGTGTCTCGAAAGTTTTAAGTTAGCGCCAAAAATGGATAGCCCTCGTTCGGCAACTCGCTCTTCGATCGCTGTCGCCAGGTAGGAAGATAGTTGTGTCATTTCAACAAAATATGTTGTTCCTCGTCAAATCAAACCCAGACTTATCGAGTTAAGCATTAGAAGAAGCCAAAGTAACTTTATTTATATTGTCTTTGTTATTTTTGTTAACTGGGAAGACAGTCTATCGTTTCGTTTCGATGGGACAGCTCGGTTTTGACTGGACTGCCGCTGGTGCTGCGTGTGCAAGGGCGTCAAGCAAATCATATGTTTTGCAGTTTTATCTATTTTTGAGCCGGGAGGTATAACAAAACACTTAATGATTAGTTTTAAACGACTGTATCGTGGACCGGTCACTGTAAAACGCAGACTGCAGACCGAAGGTGAAATGCAGATTAAGGGTAAAATGCAGACGGTAGACCGGTGGTAAAATGCAGCCTACAGACCTTTCAAGTGTTATTTCCATTATCGAGTGCTGACCGTAAGCGGTATTATTCTGGGTTTATTCAAACTAATTTGGAGTGAAACTCTGAACTCTTGTTAGCCTGTCAGTGAATATCACTCTGGTTAGATTGAATACACTCTCTTTTTTACAAGAGTACTGTTTTTTCCGGCCGAAGCTGAATATTCTTATTTTTCTACCGATTTTAGGCTGAAAATATTCTTGTGAATATTCTTAGATTTTTGCCTGTGACATTTCTGTTTCCGAGTGTATTTGGTGTGTGGCTGGTGTCAAGTAATTTTGGAGCTAGCCTGCAGGCATAAAAGCCTGATATGACTTCTTGTAGAAATGTATTAGCTTCGAACATACGGCTAGAGCCGTTTTTGTTGCTTTTTGGCCTTTTGGCTAGTTTTGCCTTTTAGAGAAAGGAAGAATTTTATACGGTTTAGTTAGAAACATATAATTGTATTGCATTTACAAATTTTGAACACACAAAATTATATTCTTTTCAAAATCTCAGCCTCGGATTTTTTTGTAGAGTGCCTCGATACAGTTTTTCTGGACTATGTCAAGCATTTTCAATCAGCTTTTTAACAGTCTTTCGTTATTGAATCGATACGAAAATTACACCAGCAATTGGAAATGAATTGAGGTTTGGTATGATGTATTTCTGAAGATAATCGATATTTCCATGGAAACGATATACCAAAAAATTGAAAATCAATGTAAACATGAATTTTGCGCGAACCAGATGTGATATGAAAAAGCTCTTACCAATGCCTGAAACTATTATGCATGGCAAGTAGAATATACAAGAATAAAAAAATTCTGTAAGTTTGATCTCGACTAAATCGAGAAAAACATTTCAAATCAAACTTTTGGCATTATAACAGTAAATGGACTGACAGTTGACCACTATTTTGATGGCATTGCTTCAAACAACACCAAAATGCGTTTTAAGTTTGAAGCCGTAAAAGTTTTTTTGGTTTTCTTTTTTGTCATCTCAAGAACGAGACTTTTTGTTAATGTCATTCCCATTATAATTTTTGAGTAATTTTTGATTATTTTTAGTGCTTCTGCAAAAATCTTGAAAACAGCTCGATAGATGTTTTTGAAACGTTGACCACTCATACTTCATAATACAGATAATTTTATCCCAAGTTTCATTAACATTGGTTCAATGGAACCCTTTCAAAATAAACGATTAAGAAAGGGGAGTATCAACCGACAAGACAGTCGCGTTTCGTATTCACGGTTTAAAAAGTATGCTAAATTGTGCTAATCATTGTGGAAAAATCAAATCGTAAAATTTGTAAATTTCGTACCTGGGTGCATTTCATAAGTGAGAAAGTAACATATAGCCACAATAAAGCCATTGTTTACTGTTATGTGTGCTCCAAATTAGGGGTGGTGAATGGTAAATGCGAGACGGCGAGACCAGCGCTTTTCTTTGCGAGCCAGAGACATACTGACTTTTTAGATTGCGAGACCGAGACTTCAAAGTGTTTTGAGTGCGAGCGCGAGGGGCTCAGACTCTTAAAATTCGAGCTCCAGATTTAGTTGAGAGCTATAAGAATGAGCGAGAATGAGCTTGTACAGGAGTCTTACAAAGGAACCTTCTGTAGTAAATACTTGTGCCTTTACACAGTTCCACAGGGGACAACAGATAAGTTCTTGGACTTCGTAGGTTTCATCATGAGCTATCGTGGGTTGTGTGTGGCTTCTTGATTCTCCTTTATGACGCATGTTATTAACAAAGCCGCGCATAAGCACTGCGTAGGCCAAGCTTGGTTTGATGGGAACGGAGGAAGTAGGTAAAAAGGATAACACCTGGATTGGCAAACTTTTGGCCACGTTAGTGGCCGTTTATTAAATCAATAAAGTGTACAGCATTTATTTGCCAATCACTCATCCCTAAGGAAGAGCTAACCCTTTAAAAGACCTCGTTCTCAGCAAAGGTGAGGGTGAAAACCGCTGGCGAGCCCCAGAATAAGACTATATGTACCGGAGGAGACGGGGTGGAGGAGGGGATGAAATTCTAACACGATGCTTTCTTCAATCGACGTGAAGGGAGAGAAATCGTATCGAGGCATGTGACATCATAACCGTGCGTAGTACCGGAAGCCCCTCAGGCGGAAGTGAGAACGGAGTCATAACAAGCACCATAAAACCATTTATTTTACCGCGTAAAATAAATCTCTTTTTAGCCTTTTAGCCAGCCTTTGCGAACAAGCTGGAACTAGAAATTAACTATAACACACTACGTTGGGATATCCTAGAACAAAATAACTGTTTTTTGGCGCCAAAATGACGTTGCGGTAAGTTTTGTAGCTTTTTGTGGAATTCAGACAATTTGGCAAAAGTTAGGATTAACATTTTCTCGGAAATTTGAAAGTTGCTTTATTGAAATTCAATATCAAGTGACGAGAAGACGTCATTTATTAAAACAAACAAACGAATCGGAACTTCGAAACCCTTAACCTTTCAACTGCAAAAAGCCGAAACTCCGAGAGAGCTTCGTATAAAAATCGAGACTGCGAGACGCACATAACCGCTAAAAAAATGAGACCGTTAGACCCGTGAAATTCGACTAAAATTGTGCGAGACCCAGAGTTTTTGAAGGACCATTCGCCACCCCCCATATTGTGAAAATGTGTACTCTTCGAAATGCCAATGACTGCTTTTTGTGATGATTGTTTCCTCAAAATTAAATTTAAAAAGTCTTTTATTACTTGTGGCGCAGGTGTTACTGAAAAGTAAATGTTAAGCTTTTAGATCACGGGTAGTCTCCATCTTCTTTCAATGTAATGAATGTGTTGACTGGGAAACGGGTCATCAGTGATTCATTTGCTCGTCTTTCTGGATTGTCTGGTTATGTGACCGTAAAAAGAGCTTCATTGGAGGAATCTTAAGAAAATGCAGTGATCAATAGCAATATCCCTTAGACATGTCAGGGACATCTGAATCATTTTGTAATCCAACCAGAATTCAAAGTTACGCCATCGCTCAGAACGTGTCCAACAATATCTACATCATTATCTGTGTAGTAATAAGCGTGATGTGTTCAGTTTTATCGACTTCTGGAAACGCAGTCATCTTGTACGTTCTTCGCAAGTGTCAATCTCTTCATTCTCCATCGAAAGCTTTGTTATGTAGCTTGGCTCTGACGGATCTGTTCGTTGGGCTGATTGTCCTTCCACTGTTTACAGCTTACTACTTGACGATCATTTTGGAAATGCCCGGGTGTTACTGCATTATATCTATCGCGTATGGGCGGACATCAACCTTTATTGCAGGAGTTTCCCTTCAGACTATCGCTACAATTGCCATTGATCGATATCTCGCCTTTCATCTCCGCTTGAGATACCGAGAACTCGTGAAATTCAGACGAGTTGTTTGCATTCTTGTTATACAGTGGGTCGCAACCGCAGTTTGGTCGGGATCCTGGTTTTGGAACGAGCAAGTCAACAAGATTTCTGGAGCAATAGCCTTAACCATTTGTTGCCTTGTGACACTTTTATGCTATCTCAGTATCCGTCGTGGTCTTCGTCACCATGTTGAACAAATTCATCAACAAAACAATTCTAGAGAACCGCCAGTCTCCTTTAACCTAGTTCAATATAAGAAAACTTTGAATAACATGCTATGGATCAATGGACTACTTGTTGTTTGCTATATGCCGTACTTGTCATCTCTGCTTGCTATTCTTAGTACAGGGCTCAATAAGTACACACGGTTTGCCCTGCATTTTAGCGCTATTATAGCATTTTTCAATTTTTTTTTAAATCCTTTTCTATATTGTTGGAAGATCAAAGAACTGAAAGAGAAAGTAATGGCCCTTTTTCGTGCCATGTACAATTTCCTTTCATCTATGTACAGTAGGTTAGCAAACGCCGTTGCTGTGCAACGATCTGCAACTTTTCCAATAACTTAATTAACCACGAATCCACAATGAAATAAACTAGATCCCATAGATAAGGAGTTAGTTACAGGCGATAATGGCAACATTAAACGTTTTATTCTACCTTTTCTTTTTGCTAGGTAAACTGAAATTAGTACTGATGCCCATGAAAAGGTCGCATAACGGCAGCTGCGCAAAAGTTTTCTAGATTAGGATCCATCAAGATATGGCTTATACATTTATTTAAAAGAGTGAATGAGCCGAGAAAATAATTTAACCCAGATCTGTGCTATAGACACTAACATCCAGGGTAATATCACATGACAAATCGGAGAACGGTTTAAGGCCGAGGAAAGACGAATTTTATTCAGTGCACAATAAGACAGAAACACTAAAGGTGCAATGACCGGAAAATTGTACTGTTTTTAATCGAATTTTGACTGCGTGCACTCTTTCATAGAAGCTTAAATATGTCGGATCAAAAATTTTAATGTTATTTTTCTTAAGGCAGCTGCCCCATGTGAACTTTATGTATAATTCGTTTCCATGTAAATTAAGATCGACATACGTAGGATTTCTAAAACATTTGGATCATATCAAGGGAAAACAGGAAAGCAGAAACCTGTTTTAATTTAACATGAAAGGCATGGGAAACTGATGATCAGTGGTGTAGGAAATGGCATATTGTGCAATCAATCGAAGACTTGATTAAAAACCTTAATTATAAGACGACATCCAAACATAATGAACTGCTGTTCCCTTTTTCTTGCAAGATTTTATGAATCAATAATTATCAAAGAAACCGTAATCATGAGCGTGACTATGACAGGCTATCCGCCACTCAAATGCATGCCTTTTTGGCTTGTTCGCATATAAAGCTCTGGTGACTTTCTAGAAACTTCCCTGTATGGTGAACAAGCAAGTGTTAGGATGGTGGCCGCGCGCTCTGTCAGAAAGCCTGCGAACACAGACGTATTTCTGGCTGTCGCTTGACTTCGGCGGAGACAAGCGACAGCCGGAAATACGTCTGCGTTAGCAGGCTACGCGCGTGTAGGCGAGTGCGAACAACAACAACCTCGTTCTCAGGGTCCAGGGAGAGGGAGGACCCCGGGAACAAGGTTGAAACAACAAAACAAAAGTTTTGACGCCCTGGAAATCAATCTCTCGCTCAGGTTCGCAGACGTTATTTTCGGCGGAAACAAGCAACAGCTTAATAGCCTGAATTTCAGCCGTCTTCTCTGGTCACTCACGGCCGAGTGGCACTTATGGATGTTGAATCAAACCGGGGTTCTACCCGACGAGGGCAAGGATACTTTTCATGTTTTCTCAGGCACCCTCCCGACCAGAGTTTTGGAACTGACAAAATGTCAGTGAACAAATTACGTTCAATTCCACGATGTATGTTTCCTGTTGTATATTGAGGTTATAAAATGAAGTGAGATAAATGATTGATGGCCAACGGCTAACTCGTCTTTTTGGACCTTGTCGAGATGCTGGCAAAATTAGCCTGACTCCGGGAGTGTGTGACTCAAGGAGACGGCTACAATTCAGGCAATGGCGAGGTGATTTTTTCTTATTTTTTTCACGGCTCTTCTCTTAAAGAGAAAAATTTCTGATTACACACTTGCGAGGCATAAAGCAATAGCTACAGTTTGGCCCTCAATAAGCTAGATGTATGAAAATAAGTCGCGAAGTGTTTGCAGTTTGGATGAAATTCAGTGGATGTACACGTATCACGGCTATGCATGCAAAAATCGTCCGGACGGCTCATCATGACTAACTATCATGCGTACAGTTATTGAATTCAGGGAAATGATGGGATGTGGAGTGATTTGGACTGACATTTTTCGAATCAGGAAGGGTCAAGGGTAAGGGGTTAGGATTAAAGAACAGATTCGTCGGATGCTCTCTCGGATGTTTAATTAACAAAATAAATGTACACAATAATTTCATTTACGCTTGCATGTGTTTCAAGAGCAATTCCAGCTACTAATCCGACGGTTTGAAATTTTGGTGTGTTTCAGAAAGTCCGTGCTTTTAGAATAGCAACAACAATAACTGAACAAACAACTTTATTTTTTTTGTTTGTCAACTTACATTGTAAATATTGGCTTAGCCCGCCGAATTACAAACGTTCTTGCTTATAAATACATAACAATAGGCAATTTTAAAAAAGTAACTAAAATAGAAAGGTGGGAAAGAACGAGAGAGGACTCAGCACTTTCATGTAGAATTGAGTGTGGAAAAGTGAGGAGTATCAGATTTATCAGATGATACACATGTACATCTATTTTGCTTTGGAAATAATCTTATTTAATATTTATTACGGTTTTTTTGCACGATCGCTCATCTATGCAATGGTTTTTCAAGTTCTAATTTTCCTTATCCTTGGCGTGGGACAAACATGTTGAGTTATTAGGCCATCGCTTCTCCGAAGCGGTAATAGGAATTATTTCTGACACAGAACCAATCCATAAATGAGTATTCACCGTTTTCTCCAGGTCCTGGAGATATGATTTTCTGTTCTGCCGACTAGAAGATCTAGATCCTCTGATACAAGCAAAGAGTTGAGGAGCTTGGTTCCCTCCAGTATTGGCGAGCTCCCCGCAAACTGAACGTTCCCAGAGTGTCCTTAAGGCTAAAACCGACCGCCACGATGATTCTCGACAGTTACTCAACTCGAGTCTTCATTAACTCATTTATATACTGGGTATAATGCAGCTGCCATTGCAAGAAACAGGAGAGAAAATGGCAAGCGTTTATCCCGTTGTGGATGACAAACAGTTAAATAGCTTGCGTAAATCAGTGGTGACTTTTTCTTTTAGTTCCTTAATTTTCCAGCAATATAAAATAGGATTTAAACAAGAATTAACATAAGTTGCAATGGCGCTGAAATGCAATGCGAACCGAGTAGAGTTGTTGAGTCCTTTGGCAAATATTGCGAACAGCGATGACAAGTATGGCATGTAACATACAAGAAAAAAGCCATAGATCCATAGCATGTTATTTACAGTTTTCTTATATTGAACCAGATTAAAGTCATTCAGCTTACCGAAGCTCGCCTGTTGGTGAATTTGTGCAACATGACGGCGAAAACCACGGCAAATACTCAAATAACACAGAGGAATTATTAAAAAACACATGAACAACCCAGTCGCCCCAGACAACAAATTGATTTGCCTGTTCCAAAACCAGGTACCCGACCAAACTGCTGCGAGGATCCACTCTGTCACAAGAATGCAAACAACTCGTCTAAGTTTGACGACTTCTCGGTATCTCAAGCGAAGATGAAAGGCGAGATATCGATCGATGGAAACTGTAGTAATGATTTCAAGCGAAACCCCTCCAAAGAAAGAAGTTGTCCTCCCATATGTAATAGCTATGACACAGTAATACCCCGGAATTTCTAAGATGATCATCAAGTAGTAAGCTGTAAACAGCGGAAGAACAATCAGTCCAACGAAAAGATCCGTCAGAGCCAAACTACATAACAAAGCTTTCGATGGAGAATGAAGAGACTGACATTTTGGAAGAGCGAGTAGGATCATGCTATTACCCAAAGTTGATGAAATTGAGCATATCACGCTAAAAACACAAGCAGAGATGTAAACAGTCCTCGGGAACTGCTGAGCAGCGGGGTAATAGTGAGTGCTGTTAGAACTGCAAAATGATCTGGTGAATGCCTCCATCATTGGAATAGAATTCAGGTCTGATCTGGATCAAACAGTTTCAAAGTGTCACCTGTTACTTCAGAAAAACGAGCTACCCGAATCTGAATAGCAGTGTATGAGCCTTGCAGCTGTCGTAAGTTGCCATGGCGAAAGACTTTCTCACGGTACGCGGAGAAGCGCTTAGGGTGTAACCGTTCAAAATTGTTCAGTTTAATTATATCTTGATGGTTAAATATGTAAGTTCATCAATATATGTGAAATAGTCTTCCGGCATTGAAGCAACACAGTATTCACGGATGAATGTCATTTTACATGGCAGCTTATTGCTTGTGCAAATTCTAGAAGACAAGGCTTTGTCAGATCCGATTTTAATAAAACTTACTGAATGACAGAATATTAGGCACAATTTCCTATTTTTCAGAGCTGTCTATTAATTTGAATAACTAACTTCTTTCTTTCTTTGAGAGAGTGCCCGACCTTAGTGCACATAAGGTTCAGCAGTATGACATGCTTTTTATTTTTTATGTATTTGTGCATTAGATCTTGTTGGGCCATGTCATTCTGATAACTTTTCCGGTTAAGAAAAATCCGTCCACTCTAACCCTTATGTTGCTTTCAGTCTGATCAGAAGTACACAAAAGTAAGCGAGAATTTCCCTTCAGTTGAAATGAGGGGAACAATGACTCCAACTTTCAATACCCTCACACCGCCAAATGTCATAACAACGCAAAATGTAATAACAACCTTATGTGTAATATAAATTGACGGTAAATTTAATTAAAGCTGGTAACTGTAAATGTAATAAAACTCAACCCTAAATACAATAACTAATGTGATATAATTTGTGTATGTCAGTTATAGAACTACATGCTGTCCAGTTCGAAATAATTCGATGAAAACTCCACGGAATGCCACATTTAGACGATGCCACAGGCCGAAACGATTTAGCGGTCAAAAGATTTTTTTAAAATTCAATTATTTCCAAATTGGACATGGATGTAGCCGTATTACTTGTCAATCATATTGCACACGGAACTGACAAAATTACTCATTAATTTGGAACCTGTCCAAAGTAAACTGAATTTAGACAGTTAACAAAATTAATAATATACAAGAAAAAATTACTCGATTCTGATTGGCTGACAACAGTGTAGTTCAAGTGTAACACCAGTGTAAAAAGTGTAACACCAGTGCAAATTACACATCGTAATTCCGGATTATGATTGGCTGAAAGACAATAGGAAATTTTCAAAGCCAATGATATTACGTAAAATGATGAGGACAATTTTGTGCGGAAACTTTGAAAAAAGTTTTCTCGAATGAAAAAAAATGGCTTCAAGAAAGATCTTCCGGCACTTCCTCCACGCAAATTTTTTCATGTTTATGTTGTTAATAAGTAATCATACGAGTTCAATTTGGAATTAATTTGCACTTGTGAGTTTTTCAAAAAGCTGAAATTGCACTCGCCGAAGCGGCTTGTGTAATTTCAGCTTTTTGAAAAACTCACCCGTGTGAATTAATTCCAATTTGGACTCGTATGATTACCTAGACAAATAAATAATCGCGCGCGCTTCTATTGGATATTTTCGCTGACAATCTGATAATCAGTATAGGTAATCATACGGTTTCGAGTTTAATTTGGAATTAATTTGCACGAGTGAGCTTTTTCAAA
>Ga0126339_10004513_pt1 | contig 10302 bp, 11 predicted proteins | sample OrbTmetagenome_2_FD_92532 | JGI IMG/M metagenome (GOLD analysis project Ga0126339, IMG submission 92532) | Coral microbial communities from Petempiche,Puerto Morelos, Mexico - Orbicella T R C metagenome | ecosystem: Host-associated > Invertebrates > Cnidaria > Coral | place: Petempiche,Puerto...
AAACAATTAAGCTGGAAGTCTCATGATTTTTACTTATTACAAAATAACAGCAGGAATCTGTAAAATTACAATTCCGTGCACAAAAACAAAGTTAGAAATAAGATATAGTCAAGAAAAAATAAACAGAATGACTAAAGTACTTGAAGCTTTGCGTGAGTCACTAACTACGATGGTTTCGTTTTCTTATCAAATAAAGATTGCAATATCACGAAACTGTTATTAAATGCGTGATGTTATTTTAAAGTATGCACCGCAAAATAAGAGAGGTTTTTGTAGACAAACAAATCAATCTTTACTTCTCTGAGAGCACTTTAAAAGTTATGTGGTGCAACTGACAGGTAAAATAATTTTAAAAAGCGCCTGGCAGACACATCTGTCCAGTGTTTTGCTCTTTTTTCTTTCTTTCTTTCTTTCTTTTTTTTTTTTTTGTTTGTTTGTTTTTGTTTTTTTGTTACTTGTCGTGCTTATTTACAACTTCTTTTTTTTGTGTGTGAGTGGAACACAAAACGACAATGTGAAGACACTTCTTACCGATACCGCGACATATGATCTTTTTCCGACGACAGCTAATTACTTTTGCATCAACATCATCCACTTCTGTTTAACATTGTATTGAGGTGTATTTTCTCATTTGGATTAGTTCAATTTTTTTAACGAAATTACTTAACAATATAAATTCAATTATCAGCTGTCCGATGACAGGGTGTTTTTTTTTGTTTTGTTTTTTTTTTTGCTTTTGCACTTTTACAGCAACACAGAGATAGCGATTCACAGCAACACTGAGAACAGATTAAAAACGATTTCATGCAATGTCTGATTAAAAGTTTTAAAATACGAGCTTTCTGCCGCCACTCCGCCACTCAGCTCACATTTTAAAACTCTTTTTACCAGAGAACGAGAGTATCACAAAGATTGAAATAAGGGGTGGACCCCTAGATTATTGTTTGGGGGAGGGCTGCATGACCTTCAGCTTCTCGATATTTTTTCTTTTTCCAACGGATGACAGCGTCGGCAATATGCATTTTAAATCTGAAGAGTCTGCTCGATTTTATTTTTGGTGGCGAGGCGGGGGTTGGGGGCGGGGGAGGAGGGATTTTTTCCAAACGTCCTATCAATAATCTAATGATTCACTCAGGAACGAGAGAGTTTCCACTGGATTAGCTTTTTTAATTAAAGTGGAGTGTCAAAAGTTCCTGACTGGGTTGACTCTTCGCTCATGTCACGTTTGTTGTTGACGCTGCATTTTGTGAGGCATTTCCTCATAGATTCTTTGAACATTGGCATTCGGTAACTGTACACAACTGGATTGATCATGGAATTCGTCAGATGTAACACTCTTGAGATGAACAGCAGTACTTCTGGCAACGTACAGTCAGGGCAAAAATCATCTATAGTATACAACACAATGGAAGGAAGCCAAAGTGAGAGTGACACGGCTATCACAAAAAATAAAGTGCGAGAGAGCTTGGCATTTTGTTCCGCTGAATGTCGATTGTGAGCTTCAAGTGAAGGCACAGTAAGTTTTAGTCGAGTATGTATCGCCATGTAAGCGGCAACGACGACAACAAATGCCGACACCAGTGCCACGTCTTGAATGACCGTGCTATAGATGGTAGGGAGCAGTTGAAACATTTCCAAGGTGTAGACTAAAGCCATAGCCAGTCCTCCAACCCAAACAAAAACGACACTCAAGATGTACGCTTGAGTGCTTGCAGCTCGATGACGAAGCGGCTTCAAAACTGCGTAAGCGCGCTCCAGAGAAACTGCGACTAGACAAATCACGGATGAGCATGAACACAAAACCTGAAATACTGAAATGGGATCGTCATAGTGTATTGGTTCAATGGTATCTTTCTGTAGGATTTGTGGACTTATTTCAATGAACGTCGCCACTCCTACAAGAAGATCTATCACTGCAAGATTAATCAGGAGAAGACCTGTCCGTTTCAGGTTGTTCCTACGATACCAGAACACGTATATGGTGAATGCATTCCCGGCTAGAATTATCATTGCTTGAAGCGCGTTTATGACATAGAAAACGATCACGATCTTTGACATGGTTAACTCCCAACTCAAAGAAGATCTTCCTCGCAGTGATTTTGCTTTCTTTGGCCGAGCACTGAACGCAGCTGTTGATCCTGCAAGGATTACCTGAACAATAGAAACCATAACGAGGCTCAGGGAAATTACTTCAAATAACAGTTGTTTAGGAGTGGAAATAAAATTAATACATACTGAGTCGCCAACTGTAGGATATTCTACAATATGAAAATACAAACAAACCGTAGTTAACTTCGGAAGATTAATTTAAACTCAGCTTAGCTTGCAGAGAAATCAAAAGGGTTTCAGCAGTTGTTGTTGCTTGTTGTTTAACAACATCGCGTTTGTTATATTACATACACCACTTACATGACTCAAATTTGTGTTCCATTACATTACTTAAAACACTTAACACTTCATCACCACATAACTTACATTACTTACCATATAATAAACTAGTTCGTGAAGTTTCAGTTGTGAAATAAATCTCTCATTGACCAAGCTTGCTCTGACCGTACTGGGAAAATGTAGGGCCCTCGCGCACCCTCGCGCTTGGTTATAAGAATATGGTATACATGTCATCAGAATCATATACATGCTTCTGATATCATGTACTGAATTACAGTAGTTCGTTGATTCTGATGCCAGCGGGACTATTCGTGAAACTACCATTGTTTACCCCTGTTAACAAAGGTTTCGGCGATTCTGTCAGCCAAGGCAAAAGAGTCCTTCAAATTTGGTGAAATGCTAGCTGTTCTTCGGCCAACTTTCTGCAGTTGCAGAGCCAAGTAGATTATAAAGTAATTTTAAGTAATTTTAAGTGCTGATATTAAACCACGAACCTTCCTTTGGGTGTTAACCCCGAAGAAAAAGATACGTACGGCCGGATAACTATTGTTCTGCCAACTGACTACGAGCCCGAATATCCTGCAGCGCAGACGTATTTTGGGCGCGCGACTGCACGTTAAGCCGCCAACTTGGATTTGGTAACTGTGAAGGGTCAACTGTTCCGGTCAAGCATCCAAATACAGTCCAAGATGGCGGCATCGAAAGCCTGGTTTATCGAGCGTTCTGTTTCAAAATAACGCCTGCAGTGCAGGCTAGAGGCGGAAGGAAATCAAGCTTTAAAGAGTCGCTCTTAGCTTGTTTTGTGAGTGGTAAGCTGGATGAACAGAGTCTCAACTAGTCGTGTGCTTTCAGTGTTTACCGATGATCTTTGGCAATATGTGAATGTTGAGATCAGCATTTCTAACCGTTCGCTTATGTTCACTTGTGTTCAGTTATTTCAATTTCAATTTTAGGGTAGCCATAACAGTTAAAAACTGCTTAATCTCTGTCTAAATAATAGAAGATGGTTAATATCAGATAAAGATGTGGCAGTAAAGAAAATATCTGGTACCTCCACATGATTCGAACTCATGACCTCCCCAATCATGCGCTCTGACTACAAACTACAGAGAGAATCACTTTCCTTTGTTCATATGTGACACGCATCCTGCATACTATTTGGATCAGCAACATCGAAAACTGTCTGTTCTGTAATGTTCATATTGTGTACCGGAAGTGTAACAATCAGATGCTGAGAGTTTGTGAATGTCGTTAGGAACTTTGGGAAATGTTCTTGCTCAGCATCATGGCGGTCCATGTGAGTGATGTTTTCAGAGTTAATTAAAATTGTTCGTTCATCTTAAGTATCTTGTGTTAGTATCCTTAAACTTGATTTGGTCAAAATATGTAAACTTGTTCTTGGAATTAAAACAAGAAAAAGCCATTGACGAAAAGTGACAATGAAATCCATAAATGAAGTTATAGTTTCGCTTTGCTTTTCTCTATTGTAGAATAACTCATTAGGTTTCAACGGCATAATATCATCCTGAACCAGACAAATGTCTTTCCTGTGAAGTGAAAAAGTAGCTCTTTACGTAATATATCAAACACGAAAGACCGTGTTTGAGCACATTTCCAAACACCGAGAAGAGAGTTGAAAATACGACGAGCAGCGGAGTATTTTTGACAAACTTCAAGGTCTTTGAAAAAGTGGTCAATCACGGTCTTTAGTGTTTAAGTCATAATGCAGGGTCCGTAATCCACAAACAAATAGCAAATCCGAGAAAGAAGTTAGCCATGAGAAGTTACGTGTCACGTGCAATACAAAACAACGCTACAGAATGTTATATAAGGTTTCGTATCCGGTATACCTGTCCCCAAATTCTTCAATCTCTGGGTTCTTAATTATATAGGTTGAATAGTGTATTTTTCTTCGCCATGCAGGTCCCATGATCATAACAGACAGAAAACGAACATCTCGCGTGGCAAGAAACTTTACATCAAACTTCATACACTATCTGAAAAAAATAGTAATGGAAGCAAATGACTTTAATTTTCCTAAAAAAAAACCAGTCAAGCTGATCATTTGGTATCTAATGTAGGATTGTGACGAAATGATAACATTAAATGAACTAAGGTACAACTCTGAATCTGAGTGGTCGAGGAGTTTGAAATTTATGCAGTCATTAATCTAGTGGTAAAGAAATTAACCTGCTTATTCAGTTTCGTAGCAATTTCTTCAGTGCGGCAGCGTTAAACATGGGCATTCTGTAACTGTAAACGATTGGATTAACGAGAAAGTTCGCAAAGTGTAAAACCGTCGCTTTGGACAAAACATGTATATATGAGGTTCCTGTGAGACAGTCGAGGCAAATTCCCAAGAAGGTGTAAACTGTTACAGCTGGCAGCCAAAGACCAAACGACAATCCGATAACAATGAACAAAGTTTTGGACAATTTTATGTTGTGTTCGACAAGTTTTCTATTTTGTGTTTCAGCTGTACAAAACCAGGCATAGATAAATGAAAGGCGTACCCGAGGTAAAATAATAAAAACGAAGTCAAATGACTTACTAAGCCACACACATCGAGTCCATTCACTGTTGCTACGCAGAAATCAGCAAGCCAACCAAAAGTATGCTTGTGACATAAATTCCAATCCTCGCTACTCGGTGACGAAAAGGCCAAATCACCACACAAGCGCGCTCCAAAGAAATAACAAGAAGAGAAAACACTGAAACACTGGAAAACAGAATGGCACTGATAATCGATGGTATATCACCTTGAACGAACATCATCCGATCGTTATAGTTTGCCAATGTGTCTATCAGTTCTCTTGCTCCAACCAGGAAATCAGCTACTGCAAGGTTTATAAGAAGAGAGCTCACTCGTTTTAAAGAATGTCTCTGATTCCAAAAAACAAAAATAGCGAAGGCATTCCCGATCCAAATTAACGTTGTTTCGATCCCAAATACAATGCGATAAGCCAGAAGCACTGCGGCCTCTGACAATTTAGGGAATGTTGGGAAAAAAATCCCCTATCCCGGCATGAGAGATGTTTGTTAAATTTAAAACATTTATTTGCCATTGATTATTTCCGTTTGTCCCTTGAAGTCTTTTGCAAGTATAGTAAATTTACTTTTAAATTACTTTTAAATTAATTAAAACAAGCAACTAAAGAAGGCCCTTCTCTATTGTTGTAATTAACTTGCTTGTAAAATGTAAAAGTGACAGGATAAAGAAAAAACCTGCTTAATTAATTTTTTTTTTTTTGCGTGTTTTTTAGCCTGCGTATACAGCCTTTAAATGATGAGGTAGAAACATGATCTCTTACGATGGGAGTTGTTTCTGCCGGAGCCGCTGAAGCTGAATTGGGAAGCGCCACCGTTGGTTTTATGGTCGATTTACTTTTCCGAAGTAGCGAGCCCACCCCAACTCAATAGTCAAGTGAAAGTTAGGCGCCGTAACGTTATTGAAGGAAATCTACAATAAGGGAAGGTGTCGCTAACGCCACGAAGCGTTGTGAAATGTCAATTCGTGCTTTACCAGTTAATATTGCGCAGTTTTAAAACAAAATAAACCCGTGTAATTTTCTTCAAGTAACAGGAACGTACTAGAGGAAACCTTGATTCAAAATATCATTTTCAACTGAAGCATATTATAGAAGGAACGTTTCGTCAAATTTACATTGTAAACTCAACCAGAGCAGTGCGTCATGAAGAAAAAACAGTTTACGGTATCTGACAAGCTGTCCTGCCAACCACTGACAACACGATCTAGACATGAGCCCACCCATATGACAGCAACGAAGAATTGTATCCCACGTTTTAAGAACTTTTTTTAACGAATTTCGAGTTTTTTTACTTCGTAAAAGAGCTCACTCGTACCAACTTTATATAACGTTTTTTGCTCCCCGAAAGTAACGACCCCTAAAAAGTAACGACACCTCGAAAGTAACGAGCCCCAAAGGCTGCTAACGAGAGTCGTTACTTTAGGAAGTTTACGGTATGTTACCAAGTGAAAAAATCAATAAATAACTTACATTGGGAAGGAAAGCAAAAATAGAAATCGGTTCTCGAATTTAAATCTTCTAGTATTTCGATCATTTTAAAGGTGCCCCAATCAACAAGGTTGTAGCGGTTATTAGGCGCTTGTATTCAGTCACTATTTATATTAACTTTTAAGGATGAATTTAAAAATTCAAAATATTTACACTCAAATTTTTCCATAAGATGTCGAAATGTATTACTACCGTTTACGAACCGTCTACTTAACATATTCTAAGAAAAAAAATTGAATAACAACTTAAAAACACACAGAAAAGAAGATGAATTCGAAACAGCAAAATAACAAAATAGATGTAAATTATTTAATTTAAATTTTGCCATACATCATTGATATTTCTGGTTAACTGCAATCAGGATGAATATATAATTTACTTATTTCTAATTAATAGAACCGACACATTTCTAATAAGGTTTGATGAATTACCTCTGACAAAACGAATTTGCCTTGTTTTACTTCTTTGTTGAGGCAAATCCCCCTGCGATATGTAGCTTGCCATGTTGAAGCAAAAACTTTCCACATACCCAAAGTAAATACACATACAGTTTCTCTGTTAAAAATAAAAACTCATCTTTTAAGTATTCTTGAAATGAACAATTCTAAGTTTAATAAAGTGTTATGTTTTTGGCTTATCTTGGCTTACTTTTAGATAACAAAAACGTATCTGCGTACAACCTCCTTTCTAGCCCAGTTTTGTTATCACTTCTTTAGCTGTTAAGTCAACATCCTTAACTAAACACTGAATATTTACATTGCAAGGAAAATATTAATATGAGTTTTCACGTCTATTTTACAAAATTTTCAAATCATTACTCAGCTTCAAGTACAGCACCAGACCGGCTTCATTATCGTCCGCTACAGAAGAACTTTCTGAATCTCTCATAGCAAACGGAAAATGACAAAATGAAATTAATTTCTTTTGTGTGTATTTATCGCTCTTAAGACCTGTTCAATGGGCTGTGAAATTGACAACAGGTGGACCAATATATGGTGTGTTATATCTTTCCTTAATTGTATAACTAGGGGAAATGCATGTCCCGTAATTGTTCGATCTTTTAAGAACATGATTATTCTCGATTGAGCAGCATTTGGTTGGAAATCTTTGTTGTGCGTGTTCTACCAAATTTAAGTTTTCGCTGTGAAGTTGCTTGATGTTAATGCACATGGCGCAGTTTTACAATGTGTTGCTCATTAAGTTGTTAAATAAAAACTTCATGACAATTAATGGCAATCTTGTTTTTAATTTCTATCTTAACCTAATAGTACATAGCTCTGTATCGACCTCTTTTTTAATCTTGGGACTCTTTTTTATTTCAGTGTATATAAACAATATTTCCCTTGGAGTTTTATAATTTTTTCATCTAATTTATCTTTTTAAACTTTGAAATTCAACCTTCATCGGAGAAAGTGCAAGATGCTGGTTAAATATCCATATACGCTATCAGTATGAAATTCAATTCTTACTTTTAAATTTTGGCACTTTTACGGGTAATGGACTTTGACGGGGTTTTTCTTGCGTTTTTTGCTACCAAGATCTCACAAGTGTAAGCAGATTTTAGGTAGTTTGTTATTATTATTTTCTTTAATTCACAAAGGAAGGTGTTTAATGTGTTAAGTTAGTAAATAATTTATGTGGTGAAGTGACAAACATCAGTGCAATTAGGGTTGACAGTTTTTGAAGACAGATACTTCTGCTGACGCGAGCACCACTTTAGAGGTGCATCACTGATTTGGCTAAGCTGGACAGCCTGGGTTAAATATTTGTGTGATCAAAACGGAGGAATTCGAAGTGAGACTCAAGAGGTTTACACGGTGGGTATATCACTATTTTAAAGTAGAAGAGCTATTTACTTTAAAACGATTCGGTATGTGGGTTCTTCATAAAGTTTATTATAATAAGCTTAAATGTCACCGCGAGAATAAGTCGGATCACTTTTACTTAAAAACCTGCACTTCAAAATAACGTTAATGCAGGCTAATTCAAGGTTTATATTCGGCAACATTGTCTTGCAATTCCACTTAAATAACAGCCTTAAGATTTTCTGGAGATTCACGTGTATTAAAAACAAACACGAATTCAGTCAGCCACATATCTTGCTAGTATTTGCTTCGAATATTCAGGTACGAGGGGGTCAATTTGATATTTCAACTATTTACATGCTCGGCGTTTTCTGTTCAGTATTCAGCTGGAACACATTTACTCACAAAAATCTTTAGAATCTTTAATTTTTCAGTGGAAAGCTTTGGGCAGGACGTGTGCATGAATATTTAATGCCCTAAAAACAATGCAATTTTAAGGATTTTATTAAAGTATAATAGTATTCGTTTTTAACTGTCTACCTAGCACAAGGTAACTTAAACAATCTAAAGCAAGGAAAGCATCACTGTCACTGGGAATGCAAAAAAACTCATTTATCGGTTTTGTGGAAAACCTTACGTGTGAAAAAAATTTATAAAGCAATACAATTTTTTTTTTTTGTTTTGCTAGCGAGTAGTTTTGGTTGCTAGGATACCACCCATCAGAAATATATCGATCTGTTGTTTTTTGGTCTTTCATAGCCTGGCAGCGATCGTTGCTGAGTTCAATGTTGACATTTTTCCTCATAAACTTTGCGCATAGATGGCATCATATATGCTGGATACCAAATGACTCCACACATTTAAAGAGCTTGTGAAACTTAGTAGTTGGTGAGATTTGTGGCTTTTGGGTGTAATATATTCGAGGAAAAATTTACAAATGAGCTAATAAGCTCATACATTCGTCATAACGTTGTAAGTTTTTAATTAATCCTCTTCGCACTAAAAGTATTTAATATTTCGCGGGCTCAAATTCCTTGGGACTGTTAATCGTGCTATACTCTTTCAATATTCAGAACTGACCGGCATTTTTGTAGCTCGATCAGAAAGTAAATGGCTTATGCTAATGAGGCAAATATTGTAAAGAAATATTCCCCCATATCGGAGGGAAGTTCGCAATTGTGTTTGTGTTTCAGTTTGACAAAACGCCATAATATATCGGATTTTATGTTGCCTCCTCTGTTACTTTTACTGGTACAGCGTCAACTTCAATGTTGACGTGTTACGACTTCTTGCACAAACAGATATTCCCACCTGCTAAAATAACATATAGCATTTCCACGCACTTTCTTCAACATACAATGATTTACCACTTAGCCTAATTCAGTCGCGCATTTTCCAATTCGGTGAGATAATGAAATTATGGTGGAAAAGTTCTCGGCAATCGTATCTTAACTCGGCAAATAACGGGTGAGCCGATGAATATACACAGCTTACAGCCTTGGAATAATAATTGCGGTCCGAAACTATTTGTTTTCATGCGGTTTAATATTTTATAACACCGACACTAAGGGATGCGAGCTTTTATCTCATTATTGATGTGCTTATTTGTATTTTGTTTAATTTTTCTTAAAGATGCTGCAAGTTATTTTGCTCTTTGGGGAAATCCTGAGCACCTGTCGAGGTAAGGGGGAAAAAACTGTAAAAGTGTTATCTCAGTTTTTGAGTTGTTTTGTCATCCATTTCCTAACGGATTTTTTTATTAGTAACATTTTTATTGTTTTTTTTTTTGGGGGGGGGGGGGGGACACCTTTCCTTTTTTTTTTTTCTTTTAATAGTTTTTTCCGAAAAAGAAAATATTTTTTTTTTTTGGGAAAAATTTTAAAAAAAAAAAAAAAAAAAAAAAGTGGCTGCCCCCCCCCCCCCCCAAAAAAAAAAACAATAAAAATGTTACTAATAAAAAAACCCGTTAGGAAATGGATGACAAAACAACTCAAAAACTGAGATAACACTTTTACAGTTTTTTCCCCCTTACCTCGACAGGTGCTCAGGATTTCCCCAAAGAGCAAAATAAC
>Ga0126339_10004514_pt1 | contig 10302 bp, 7 predicted proteins | sample OrbTmetagenome_2_FD_92532 | JGI IMG/M metagenome (GOLD analysis project Ga0126339, IMG submission 92532) | Coral microbial communities from Petempiche,Puerto Morelos, Mexico - Orbicella T R C metagenome | ecosystem: Host-associated > Invertebrates > Cnidaria > Coral | place: Petempiche,Puerto...
ACATATATGCGTAGTTGGTATTCAAAGGGTTAACGACTGTGTGATTAACATTAATAGACATAAGGAACGGGTCGCGAGGGATCTATGAATGATCCGAATAATGTGTGTAACAACCATACACGGCGCTGTTGGTTGCACGTATTTATAAAAATGTTTAAAGGCCAAGTGTAACATTGATTTAGAACCCATGCGTAAAATGACGTATTATTTTAGTCTGTTAAGATTTTAAATACATGCATACGTATCCTACAGTTTATAGTTCTATTTTGGAAAACTCAATTCTAGACATCTCTTTTGTTCTTACTATATATGTAGGCTACCGTTAAACACGTTGGTGTTTCCTTCAGAATTCTCATACGAGAGCCTATTCTGATGCGCCCCAACTAACTGGTAGAGACTACCTCTTAAAATGCAAAAGCAGGAATGTTTACCGATGAATAACGATAATTTTACGATATTTACGATAGGAAAGGAATTTTCTGTCACCTTTGCGGTATCCCTTGCTAGCATTATTTATTAACGCTAGGAAGGGATGCCGGGAAGGAGATGGACCGGACGTCATCTGATTATCAGTCTCCGCTCATTCCGCACTAAAGCATGGTTGGTATCCTGAGTAGCTGATAAATGGAAGGGAAACGACCTACCTTTATTAATTTGTAGGTCACGTGGTGGCCGGGGTCTCAACTGACCAGTTGGTTGCTTACAAAGCCTAGGACTACCGAGAAAAAATCCAAACTGTGACATGCTGGAGGATTTAATCAAGGACCTTCAAAGATAAAATCCGAAGTCCTATGCCACTCGGCCAGGCTGTCTCTTCCAATTCATTGTTACTTGTAATCTTTTACTGATAAGATAACTATACAAATATGGTGCTTCAGTTCTTTCTCGACGTAACCTTTTAATTGGCGCCCTTGTATTCTGATTTTCTTTCGAAATCAGCGAGTAGCTAGGGGGCGAGAGTTTTTAAGACTTGCATGTATGGGGCATTTATCATGATAAAATAAGCTTTCATTAATCTCTTATTTTCATTAAATTCTTATGAAGTGCTTCTTATGAAGTGAAGTTTTCAACGGACATTCCGACCCCTTCAGATGTGATTTCCCCTTCCCCCTGCACGGGCCAGAAAGAAGAATACCAGATGAAAGAATTTGATTGATATACAACTACAACTACTGGATCACAAGTCACGTGTGCATTGTCACGTGCATTGGACCAATAAGTGAACAGAAACGGAGCATGTCATATTCAAGGTCACTGACAGTCAAACTGACTATTTCTGAGTAGATTATTGAAATGGAAATAAAAACAGAAAAAAAAACTCCTACATTAGTCAATAAAGAACTACCTCCAGATGCTATACTGTTCATTTTAATTGTGCAAAACATCCGAGATTAAAAGTAGACAAAAATACTCCCTGAAATAAAGCTGTTTTGTTCAGTCTCTTGCCTCGCGTCTCCCTCACAACGTCTTTCGACGTTTGCGTCGAAGACAGCTCAAAGCAATGGCCTTTAAATGATCGCGCTCAATTCGAAACTTTCAGTATATACGTAACAAACGAGCAGCTCGGTAAAAAAACTGGGTTTCCGCGAGTTTTGTTTGATTTTCTACGAGATTCTAAATGAGATTCCGTTTAAGCAGGGTTGCTAAGGAATTATGTAGGAGAGAGATCAGTCAAAGGCTTTCCTCTGATTTGTTTGCTGCTCAGTTACTGTACTTCGGGGATCAAAGTTAAAGTTCTCCCGCTTACAGCCCTTGGTCATCACGTTAATCGCAAGGCTGGCCTTACTTCTGCTGGTACGTTTCCCAAGCATAAGGCGGCTATATCTACTTCATCCTGGATGTGATGCAAGGCCATCGTTAGATAACAGTCTTGGGTGCATTTCACGCTAAAAGTCTCACCCAAAAATGCAACAGAATAAACTGGCCAGGGTTCAAACATCCCCAGCCCCAGCGCACTGACTATTACAGGGTTGCAACAATCAGGAAATGGTCAGGGAGAAAAATAATTCTTCAAGGTCAGGGAATTTTTTTTTGAGTCAGAGGAAATTGACATTTTGAAGAAAAGTCGGGAAATTGAAATAATTTAATACGGTTGATTTAATACCATTGAAGGCTGGAAGAAACTTTTGCGATATTTTTTACTCAATGAAGAAGGAAAATTTGTTAACGTTGAAAACAGTATCAGTCTTAATGAAAGAGTGGAAAGGACGGCTATAAGTTGAGGTCAGCAGCCGCTACTATATCTGACACTCTATATTTATACGGTCAGGGAAATTGTATTTTTATCAGGGAAAAGTCAGGAAAAAGTCAGGGAAAAGTTTGGGAATTTTGAAAAGAGATGTCTGTGGCAACCATGCATTAGGCGTCCCTCTTTGGTAGGTCGCTGAATTGTCTCCATACTTTGATTTGATTGCAGAATATTTTTCCTTTCACGGGTATTTCAAGCATCTGTAACAGTTGTCAAGACACTATTGCTAGTTTTATCATTTACAAGAAACATTGTCTATCGTCTCGTCCTACCTACACTGAACACAGGCTAAATAGGTCACCGTCCACACTACGCCAGAGACATTTGAGAACGGCGTTTTCACTATGAAAAGGCAGCACACTAATCGGGGAAAATTTGAAAACGCAACAATCAGCGGCCATTTTGGATTTGTGTTTGAGCAAAACTCGTTCAGCGAAATCACATGATTATTGTGACGTCATCGTTTTCGAAAAGCTTCGTTTTCAAAATGTTTTCCGGCCACTTTAAAACGCAAAGTGGGCGTTTTCAAATTCCTGCAGTTTGAAGAGCATTTTCGAAAAGCTCCGTTTTCGTGACGGATCAGCGTGGACGGTAGGCCTAACCGTGCACGTGACTTATACATCTCTTGCTTTGTTGTCACATTCCTGACGTACAGTTTGACAATTGGAGATAACAAACCTTTCTTAACTTTTATGTGGAACAGCCTGGGACGTGACAGCCAGAGAATCTTGAATATATTACCACGCACAAGGGTACCATCGCAGTCGAAAACAGGACGGCCAGGAGTGTTTTTAAATCTTGTCAACAGAAAAAAAAAAAAAAAAACAGCCCACAGTGCCGGAAAGTTGTACGGGTTTTCTGTAGAGGTTTTATTTTGATCACTCAGGTTCTTTCACTAAAGCGTTAGGTAGCATCAGCCTCTGATCGGAAAATAGCTGCAGTTTTTCGCTATTTGTGCGTCAGCTAACATAAATGCATGTAGCGGGGCACTTTCAAAGTAACAAGCATTTTGTGATCTACGGTGTTTAAAGGTCTGAGGCTGGTTTGACGTATAAGGGGAACATCTTCCGTTGGATTTCATGCTTATTGGTCCTGCTTTTGAAAAAAAAATGAAGATTTAAAAAGTGTGCTGATATATTACACCTAAACACTTCCACGAAAAAATATATATATAACAAAATAGAGTGCCAAGAAACCATTTAACTCCGTACAAATCTTTCATGCCAAAAATGGGCCGTTATAAGCCTAAATCATTCGCAAATATATAGTTTGGGCCTGCTTAATTTTACGTCAATTTACGTTATTTTCTGACTAGATGTGACATCATAACCAACAACAAGAAAAACATCGCTTCTTCTTGAGCAAGCTAAAGGCTGTTTTCTAACGCGGAAAATTATTTTGACGTCTCTTTTAGATAATTTTAAAGGGAATTGTACAATCGAACCCTCCTTCCCTCTTGCTCAGTCACGGGGCATGACTTAAGAAGTTCGATTCGAGTGAAAAAAGGTCTTCAGGACGTCACTAAAATACAAAATATGCTCTTTCATTTTCAAAGCAGATACCAGGCAACATCAGATCCTCTGTCATTCGTGAACATTGTAATCTTCCCGGTATTAGCGCGGTTTTCAATTGAGTGTCGTAAATCAAAAACCAAAGTAATCACTGACCAATCACAAAGGACACACACAATCCAATGAACCAATCAAAACTTTAAGTAATTACGTGTAGCTGACGTAAAGCGCGGGAAAACGAAAGGGAGTGAGTCGCGATTGGTTATGGTTTCACTTCTGATTGGATGAAAAAGTGGCGCGAATTTTTTAAGCCAATTGTGTAGCACAGTTGATGGAAAACCAATTACTTTTCGACACTCAGATGAGAACCACTCTAAATCATTGTTTTTCTCAGCACTAGATATTTATCTCGTGCTCAAAAAGCAACAAAAAAGCGTTGGTGTAGTGATTTAACTCCATTGTTCAAATTAATCTGAGGTAATTACAGAAGCTCCCTTTCGTACCTTCATTCTCTTTCTCTTTCTGTAGCAGTCGACTATAAACCAGACTACTGGTATTGATACGAGGGGGCTCCCTCAACAGTCACTTCTTGCCACCGAAACAACAATTAATTTACGCAGTGATAGGCCTCTGTGCCCTAAAAGGGCGAAAAGGCCCTATGTGCCACGAGGCACGAGGAGATGGACGAGATGGGTAACAGGTAACAGTGATGGGCCTGTAGATCTGAGCTGGGATTCGAGCAGACTTCCTAAAGTACACTTGTTCGGTGGTAAAGGGTGAATGGGAACGCGTCCGGCTCTCCTCCGAAGAAGACTGGAGCGAGGAGCAGGATGTCCACATCGACTTGTAGTGAACTTTATTTCTGTCATGAAACGACAATAACTTCAATTCAACCAAATTGCTTATCTGATTTGTATTTGTCACTTATCAAATGCAGTAGCAGGTATTAGCCGATTGAAATGAACGCCTTTTTGACAGCCGGTCCAACACAGATTAATTGATAACCATGATCTGATGTTTGCCTGCTGAAATCGATGGACTTGAACCCAAATCGTTCTCTTAAAACAAACCGGAAAGTTACCAACGAGGAAAAGGTCTTGTCAGATGATTACAGCTCTAACCCAAGCACAACAAGATGAGGAACAAATAATATTCTGCGATAATCTTTCCGCCGGAGCAGATCACACTGAGCTATTCTCAGATTTGCAGCCGAGTGTAAGGAGGAAAATTCTTTGATATTGCTGTCTGTTTGTATTTGACGACCTTGCATTTATTAATTTGCTTATCGAATTGATTTTATCGTTTACCAGGCCTAAAACGATCTCTAATGATAATAATAAAAAACATGCCCTTTTGAATGCAAACTGAAAGGGAATGATTTCAAGGCGTTGGTAGGAATCTTATTAGCCCCTCCTAGATATTCTAGATTCAAGTCGATATAGATGGAAAAGAATAAGAAGAAGAAAAATAAAGCTTATGTAGTATCGGACTACACATCATTTTGCTGGTTGATGATCTTCTTAATTCTCTCTACCATTCTGCTCAACTGACCAAAAACGTTGTAAGAGAAATTAGATGTCGACCAGTCAAAGAAATCAGCTAACCAGCAATATATATATGAATGAACGATAACAAATTTAAACGCATGGGTTAGATTGATAAGGTTGGGGGACCGCGAAAGAAATGATGGATAAAATTAATTATCACGTTTAGCTCCAAACTTTGCTCTTTCGTGTTCTTTAATGGAGAAATTATTAAAAATTGCTACAAACTTTATCATGTAAACCTCGGTATTTTAGCCCCGAAAGACTTAACGAACCTTCAAAAGACGCTACCATAACATGAAAGTGATCACTGAACATCTAACACTCTCATTTTGCTTGTCTAATTTGTTTTTGTCACTTGCAAAATCCAATGGCAGGTATTAGACCATTGCAAAAGACACCTTTTGACAGCTTAGGTGATCATACGAGTGACAGTAAGTGACTTTAAGGTGTCAGGGGGACTGGAACTCGAGCCTTGAAACAACTGAAAAACAAAGTCCAAATCGCGATTGTGTGCAGTATAATTTGAAAAACTAGAGGAATTAAAATCATTGAATTTTAAAAGCGGAAACGAACACATCATCTTGCATTGGGAAATAAATCGATCTAAATAAAGTCTCAGCCCGTGACCCGAGGTCGTGTTTTTATGATCTGCTTCCAAAATGGAATCAGGCGCGCACTATGAAAGCACCACAGGTGACCAAAAGTGGCACATCTGAAGCGGTTCCCGGGGCTCTTTGTCCATAAACTACTTCGATTTATTTTGACCTTAGCAGTAAACCCTTGCTGTTTATCTTTTCAGTGAGGTGTTTTCGCAGGTGCCAGATTATGCGTGAACAAACGGCTATTGAGGTCATTTTCCAAACTTAACGAACGTTAGCGCAACAGCCAATTACGTGCCGGTGATTTGTTCACCATTGCGCCAATCAGAAGGCTCGCTGAGCAGCATAACCAGTGGTATCATATTCACTAACGTTTCTGAGCGAGCCCGGCTCACAGGTAAGTTCTTCCGCCCTTTGTTTGATTTCTAATCTGTGCTTAATGAATCGAAAATTCACGGTATTTACATTGACAGTGGAAAAAAATCACCTCAGTTTTTTGCTTCCTGTACATGAATATGGATAGGATGACAAAGCAAAAAGGCTGGTTCCATAACCTTTCATTCGTTCTGCTCGAATTTTTCTATTATTTCTGAAGCGATAATACAAAACAAACAAATGAGTTTGTGCAATGAATCGATGCCGGAGAACTGGAAAGCTTTTCTTTTAACGTATTATACGACCATGCTATTTTAATTTTATTTTCTACTTTTTGAGGATTTTTGTGTGATAGATTATTTGTAGTGTCGAGTAGCAAACTTGCTGGCGTGTCCATTTCAAGGCCGCAGAACACAACCCACCAGTCCGGAACATGTTTAGGGGAAACCGCTTCACAGACGATGATTTCATCGGGGTTACTGGCCAATTAAAACGGTCACCACGTTCTTGGTTCTATTCTGTTGGCTTTTCGTGTTCATCCTCGGTTCATTGGGGCGCGAGATAAAACCACAAACACTGACTCCAGTGAACCAACCGTTTGTCATTGTAGACAATAAACCGATCCAAGCTAATGACAGGCGTGAAGCCATCAAGGCTTGTCAATTAAATGCTTTCAGTGCCTGCGTACGCAAAATTAACGACATTTTGATATCGGAATTGGCCGAGTCACTTCGAGGTCGAAAGCTGTTGTCCTTGCAGTGTTATTTTGATAACCTGACCGCAACTCCGCCTCATTCTTTGCTCATTGTTCGGTACCCGTTTCCCACCTAAAATAACCTACTAAACTAAAGATATCAACCGCTATTTTGAGGGATAGTAAGACCAGTATAAACTTTACTTGCTTCTTGTTAATAAGGCGAATTTAATGTGATCAATTCTCTCCCTTTGAATTGTTCATCGTTGAAAACTGTCTTCTGACTACCGCTAAATCTCCGAACAAGCACGACTAACTTCTCCGTAGGACTTCATCACTAAGACTTATCAATAAAATACGTGCTCATGTATCATGAATTATTTACTCCTTTGAGACCATTTATTTCCAATTTATTTATTTCCTCTTACTCAATCCAAGAGGAATAGCATGTAAGGAACGCGATTCCTGAACTCACAATCGCAAAGAGGGGATTGTCCAGACGCCGTTAGAATTTAGAGTAAGTAACATATTTTCTTCCGTCGCCAGTTGGACAGTTCTTCGTACCGGTTTCCTTGGAGCCACGTTCTACCATGCGAGCATACGCCGTGATCGTATGCCTTCTTCTTATCTTATACCACGTTCAAGCGGCTCCAAGACCTTGCAGGAATCGGCGGGATGTGAGCGAGAAAAAGAGCGACGACAAACCGGAAAATAAAGTAGAGGAACATCACAAATCCGAGGATGGTGAAGGAAAGGAGAAACAAAAAGACAAAAAGCAATATGTACCCTATGCTTCAGCCATGCCGGCTGTGCCGGCTTATAATATGGGAGACGTCATTTGTGAGGACAGCCAGCCTGTTCAGGTTGTTCAAATACGGGATTTAAGCATTGCCAATGGAGTTATCAAGTCAAGTAATATCGTGCAGATGTAAAAGTGAGTAAAGCTCTTGATATTTGAGTTTTTACTCTCTCTACTGAGTTACGGGTGCGTAATCATATTCATTGGCTAGGAAAATCTTCTCGCGTTTTCTGCTCTCATGTGCACCTTAATCTTGCTAGCTTAGCACGGCGAGATTGTTTGTGTCGTGCGAATGTCGCTTTTGAGGATTCCAAGTCCAAGGAAATGTCATCAAAGAGAATTTATTGGTGCATTTTGTCCAAGAATGAAATCAATCTGATACAATCATTTTTCAAAGCTGCGTCAAAAATGCCCAACAGGTACCAAGATGACTTGTCAACGTATATTAGTGAAAGAGAGATTTTGCTCCCTTACTAAAATTATCATCCCGTATCCTTTCGCTTTAGTCGCGACAGAAAAATTGTCCTGGTTGGTTACAATACGGTTTTTTAAATGCAAGACAATGAAGACGATGCTCTGTTGTGTATGAGTTTTTCTACAGTATACGTGTATATTCTGGTAAAAAGTAATTTCAAAACTGTATCGGTATTGTAAAAAAAAAAATGAGTCAATATTGATTGCACTAGCAGAATAATGTTAATAGTATTTTTACCCAGCCAGTAACTGAGGTACTATGTGTTAAGCTCTGAATATAGATGCAACTGTGTTGAATTCTGTGTATTTGTAACTGTATCAGTATAAGTGCCTGTTTTCATTGTTTGTGGACAAAAGTTGTTCCTGGTACCGGCAGATTCCGGCTTAGCGAACCAGCTGTTTATACACTTCTTCACAAGGCACGGTGAAAAGCGGCTCACACTCCTTGGTTGTAGAAAGTATAGTGTGAGTAGTGAGAAAAGGAAATTGTTTCCTATATAGTCAGCGATAAGATTGTCAGATCTAAGAGGAGCTCTGGAAACGAGAGTAGAAAAGACGTCGAACGCTTGTGGGCTCTTGTATGGTCCAAACTCTAACTCAGGCCTAAAACAACTTTCTTTCTTTTGCACTAACCTTTTAAATAGCACACTCTATTTTGTGGTGATGGCACTAAGAAAGTCGTGTTCTTTCTTTTTCTCTCTCTAGGCCACTAGACTGAGAGGACCAACTTGAGAAGTTGAAGGCTTTTCTACAGTAACAATTTTTCAAAGTCTGCAGAACACGTGTGTTAGTTAACAATTCATTTCTGGACGAGTTTGCACTCTGGCTAAACTGCAAAAATGAAGAACATTGTCCCTTATCCCAAAATTAATTCATTTTTTTACCATGCACTTGGAAAGCAGAGACCAGTGAGTAAATAAACTTTACCGAATTTTCTTGAACTCGTTCAGATCTACTGTTCAACAGGATCGAAAGGGAATCGAAACAAACGAAAAAAAAAACTACTTTATATCTGATGAAGCAAGAGCAACAAACAATACTCTACTAGCCGAGGACAACAATGGAACACAGACAGGTTTGCAACTATAGCTCTTCCTGGAGTTTAAACAAGTGTGAACTGGAGTTTGAACAAGTGTAAACTGAAGTTTGAACAGGTGTGAACCCCTCGAAGCTGCTTGAGGGGAGTGTTTCCCCACCCTTGTCAATATGTCAGCGCAGAAGGACATTTATGTACATATACTGTATAAATCTTTCTACAGCTATCAATACCCATGAGGTAGAACTACAGTATGTTCGAAGAGAACGCGAAATCATTAACATGATCTGCTGCTACGAATACCACGAAAGGCGTTCTCTGTTTTAGGTGTTTGTAAAAATGAAAAATCACGTAATAAATACAGATTTAGGTTGTTATAATTCCTTTATTATCTCCCTGGTGTGTTTATCATCCGATTAATTACCTCTCCAATAGTCTCTCAAGTATTGGACCTGGTTTAGTTTCTACACCCTTTATTCAATCACGAGGTCGTGCAATAAATCCCGTATTGACCAAGCTTATGAAGAAACGTTCCTCAATCTTTTCACCATGGTCCTAGTTGGGATGATAGTATGGAGGTCCTGTTAGATTGCCCTCGCCAGTTGTTACTTTTCTTACTTTTTTCTTACTTTGCCGCCACATTTTGGAGGGCGGGTGGAGTGACTTGTCATTCAATGTATATAGAGGATATACAAGTGAGCGCAGCGAACAAGTGAGATATTGAGTTGAACACGAGAAGATAAAATTCGTATCCACAAGCGGGCATGTAATATTCTGTTTATTATATAAACGTACTAATGACGACGTTTCTGACGGTTTTCCGAAGATTTCCGACCACTTTCAGATTTTCTAAAATTGTTCCGAAGGCCAGACGCACGCTTCCGAACATTTTCCCAACATGATAAGTTAATAAAGATGGTGAATTTTAAGCTCGGTAATGAAATGTGAAGGTGAATTAATCAACATGACACGAGCGTGGGACAAAGAAAAATTCTGAGTCCCCGACAGGAATCGAACCC
>Ga0126339_10004515_pt1 | contig 10296 bp, 7 predicted proteins | sample OrbTmetagenome_2_FD_92532 | JGI IMG/M metagenome (GOLD analysis project Ga0126339, IMG submission 92532) | Coral microbial communities from Petempiche,Puerto Morelos, Mexico - Orbicella T R C metagenome | ecosystem: Host-associated > Invertebrates > Cnidaria > Coral | place: Petempiche,Puerto...
AGGGCGAACGAGATGGGGGCAGCAGGGCGAGTCTCCCGTTTTGTTCTGGCGTCAAGTTCTCTCTCGATTCTATCGGTGCGCTCAACGATCAAATAAAAATACGAGAAAATAGAGGGCTGTGAACAGTCTAGATTTTTACTGACTCAAGGTCTGACGTTGGGAATGAAAGATAGGGAGCACTAAGAAATTTTTAACAGTTTTCTTTTAAGGTTAAAACTTTTATCAGTTACATAATGAATTAAAAACTGAATTTTATAAACAATATTTTGGCTCATATCTGCAAACCTCAGTTAATCTCACTTTGATGAGCTTGTGGACACTGAATACTAAGGTGTCAGAATTAGTGAGCAATCCCGAGTCCTTTCTAGTTTTTCAGTCGCTCTCTCGAAGTGTTCCCAGACGTTGAAAAAACATAAGACAGCAAGAAACGAACATCTCTTTTTTTGATGTGGGCCCCAAGAAGATTCCAAATACGCCAGTATTTCTTTCGAAATGACCTTCAATCAGGAAGAACAGCTCCTAACCTCTTTTAAATTACCTAATCAGGACGCTGTTACAAACATCCTTGGAACCCCGCGTCTTAATTGGCAGATTTTGCTTTACTGAGTGTACATGCAATTGTTTTGAATTGTTAGGCTTGCATGGGAACAGCTTGGAAATGGTATATCGATCGAATGATCTACGCTTCTTTAAAAGCTCACTTTCATTTGTTTCTCTTTATACACAACTCCCTTAGCTTGTTGGGGCAATGTTTGCGTTCATTGTTTCGTGTTAGTTGGGCTAATCTTGTAAGACGCTGTCAAGGGCGCATATCCCCTCCACTTGAAAGCCGTCGCACGTAAAAAAAAAAAACTACTTAGGTAGTGGTTGGCTTTTTTATTTCGCTCGATTTTGATACCTCCTTAAGTTCCCTCTAACCACAGTAAAAGCCTTGGCATTTAATATACTTCGTTTTTCTCAGCCCTTTGAGTAACATTTGAGTGAACAACACTGCCATTTCGCTTGTGACTCATTGAAATCCTCTCCTGTCCGCGCTCTGTTTATTGTCTGGATACTTATTGGGGTGCTTGTAATCATTGACAGCAACAGTTTCACTGGATATTTACACCCGTGACTACAAGCACAAGCCATTCTAATTTGCTTACAACGTAAGTCTTTTTAATTATTCAAATGTCCCATTCAGAAGAAAGAGCTCAAATTCCAAATGTTCCTTCGGCTTTATCCAACCTCAGGTTATACCTATAAGGGTCACATGATACACTCAAGTATCGTTGAGATAAATTCAACACACCAACATGATTTATTTCGTGCTCTCTTCGTGATATAAAACCCTGATATCTGACGTTCTACGCACGTATCCACCCAGCAATATAACCCATATCGCACGTTCTACACATAAAATGCCACAACAAATTTGACAGTTTTAGTCAAGTTAGGAAAATTAGTAAGCTTGAGATCACGACGGATTTAAGATTAATCTTTGCAGGGAAGCGGGTTAAGTGAAAACGAAATACAATGAGACCGTGATGCTATTTTTTTTTTGTTTTATTTAAAATAAAATCCTGAAGACAAGTCCATGACGAAACACTACTATGCAATACTTTCTGTGATCCTGTTAGTTTTTTAAACTTTTTAAAGTATAGGTTTCAGAAAGAATTTCAAATTTGAACTTGCTGCGGTGCTCTTTAAGATCGTTCTGGGGGTAGAGAGTAATTCCATGCCACACCCTTTTACCTCCGTCAAGTCACGCAAATTTTAAAGATCCAATATTTACAAAGATTCGAAAACCAAAGGGCCAGTTTTCTGCAGTGAATAAGCAAAACTTATAAGAAATTGCCTTCAAGAAATATTTTTGAGTTAATCAACGGGTGCAACAGAAATATCGACAAAGATCAAAGAAAACGAATGGATCTTGTTATTCTAATCTCCCGCTACGAACGCTAATCAGTGTCGCTCAACTTTGAGTCTGTTGTTTTACGTGCGATATCGAAATTAAAGACCTGATCGGAGAGATATTTTGGGCGAACCTTAATATACGATTAATGGTGAGATAATGCAAGAATTAGTAAGGATTTTCGGAAAAAATTTGAATGAGCGACAGTAAACTATCTCAGCTTTTACCATGCTATGAAGGGTCATGTAGCGATCAAACCACAAAGTACTGGGTATATGCGATGACCACGCGTATATACCTAATGTCAATGCTAATATTTCCCGTTAAATAAGGAGTGGGAAGTCATCATAACAAACTGGAATCAGAGAAACCTGCACACCACACAAGGACTTGCCACAAACAACAAACAAACAAATGCATTTGCCACAAAGTTAAATCATGACAAAATTACGGACCGTGAAAAACTCTAAAGAAATGTTATTAACTTGTGAAGGAATCGATGAATGAATTGATGAATAAATTGAGCTTGTTCAAAATATCGGAAATTATTAATCGTAGATATCTTAATGATCCTTCACTCAAATGAAAAAATAAATAAATAAAATGATAAAAGAACGATTAAAAAAAAAAAATGCATTAAAGCGTTTCGTCAGATTGTTATCGACCAACTCGAAGTATTTTCAACCTATTTTGATTTTCGGGTTGGATAGAAAAACCTCCGACAATGGAGGAATTTAACATTGGCAGAACTCTGGAATTTGTGATATCTAAGAGATGATTACCGCCAAAATATGCGAAAATTACAAAACTCAATAAGTGGTCCCGCACAGAACCACATGAAAAAGTTTTGTATCCTTTTCAAGAGTAACGTTACTCTAGCGGTTAAAGAACTTTTTCCACAAGCAAATATTTTTCAGCCAAGCTCTAGCCCGGCTAAAGAGCAAAAATGTCATGGAGGTTAGAAATGCCCGGAAAATTTTTGAACCCACCGTTTCAGTTATAGAACCCTCACAAAATAAATGATTTCAGGCTTTCTTTTCTTTTTTTTTTAAGACAAACAGTAGACTGCAAGGCTGATAATACGTGAAAAACGTTTCGAGACACCAACATGGCAAGAACCGATAAAGCAGGATCGCAACAGTGGACAGCTGTTTCGTCCTTCTTGGGACTCGTCAGCACTGTGTAGCGAAGATCTGTAACGCCAGCCCAGCGGCCAACGTACATAAATTGAAAAATGACCCGTTCACTATACTAAGTTCCGTACTTTGAACTCACCTGCGCCCCGAAACACGCGTTGCCACATTACGTGTTTCGGGGAGACAATGTGTCATGATTGGTGTCTCGAAAAGCAAAAAATAAATGTGGCTGGACAATGCTAACCTAAACATTGAGCCGCATGGCAAGCACCATGCTTTAAAAACGCAGCGTATCGGATCTGAAAAGACCTTTTAAAAGTTTTTTTTAAAACTGATTTGCTCCCTCCCGCCGCTAGTATAAATCTTAAGTCAAAATAATGCGATGTTTATTCTGTTGGACATTTCATTTTGGCGTTGACATTTGACGTATACGAAAAATGGCTTCACCGGCCAATTTTCCGAAAACAGACAACTTTAAAGAACTATATCTAGCACTATAAAGAAAATAGCAACTCCATATTTACACAGTATGCAAGTTTTAATGCGGTTAACAAATGGTAGAAACAGTACAATTTTGGTAATTTCGTCTAGATTGTTTTCGTAAAAGATGAAACACGTACTCAAACTTCAACTTTTTTGCGACCTCTCGAAACCATATGAACCTAAAAATAAAACGACAATCAAAAGAGAGGATTTCACTGCAGCCGGGAAGTGGTTAATTAATAGGGGCGGCAAACACTCGAAAAAGCAATTTTCGTGACATTGACCACAAAGAAGTAAAAATAACATTCCTGCAGGTAATAAGGGTCGTATTTCCCTCACACTTGCGCACATCAACCGAGCTACACGTAAAAGCATGAAATTCAAGCAATATCTGACATCAGGAACACGGAAAAGAGAAAACACCGAAGTAGAGCTCGAGAAAGACTGTTGCCCCGAGGAAGATGCAACCATTAACAGTACTAATAATTTCAATCATCTTGGCTGGTTTTTGTCTGACCTCCTATGCTACAGGTAAATGCGCAGTATTGTAGCTACGTGCTTTTGTTTTCAAAGCTTTCATCGCGTCTGGATCGATTGTAATCAAATCTTGCTTGTCTTGCTTACGAGGGCTGAGAACTAGAAACAGTTGGCATTCTGCCTATTCATTTACTATTTTTATACTGCTTGAAACGTTATTACTTAGAAATCAGTAGCAAATCAAAATTTTCCGTATAGTTGTTGTTTTACTCTTATCGCGTGATGTGTTGTGGATACTGTGAGTTGGAGGATCAAGAACACTGATCGAGTCTTCTATGTGCTCTACAATGAAGGATTAAAATGAGAGCGGTTTCGGCGATTGAGTGCCGAAAGTAATTCCCATTTTTTTTGGTTTTGCATTTCCGTGCTTAGCGATTGGCTCAAAAAACTCGCGCCACTTTGTCATTCAATCAGAACTAAAACCACAGCCAATCGTGACGTTTTCCCGCGCTTTGGGTCGGTCACACGTATTTGCCGAGTTTTGATTGGTTTGCTGTATTGTCTGAGTCCATTGTGATTGGCCAGAGTGTTTACTTTGGTTTTGGTTGTACGACGCTCAATTGAAAACCGCTTTAAAAATTAGCAACAAATAATGATTGGTCAGCTCCCATGTCCTGTCCTGTTAATCTGGCTTCCTGATTTTTTTAGCTTTTTAGTATAATTTCAGATGGCTGGTACCCTTTAATTATTACAACTGTTATCTGTAACAAATTGTAACCTATTTTTCTGATAGGTAAAATGATTAAATTAAGATCCACGCGGATTACGGCCTCTTACAGTGACATCGCAGGCTAATTGTAAATCGGCAGCGATTGGGATCTATAATTTTACCCCCAAATTTCTTGATTAGTCAAGCGTGCAGACCATCAGATCTTGGAAGTCACTCAATGTGGTTTTGTTTTAACAGTGTGCAGTGATCGAATGAGGACAAGCACCTGCAAGTATTTAATCAACGTTTACCGACAGAAGAGCGTCGACTGTTGCAAGTGGAAATCCATGAAAACTCGCTGCGCTCAAACATGCAAACAGTGCGGTAAGCGAAAAACTGATAGTTTTAAATCACACGACAAATTAAAACAACACGCGCGAGAAAGGCAGTCCGCGTGTCGTGTGAAGCGGACCACGTGAATTCAGCGGGAAAAGAATTAATGAGGGATTCTCTCCAGATGAGTATCTGAAATTAAGTGTGAAAGATTTGTAAGAAAAATTTAGTCGGGCTTTAGTCGGACCAGTTGCAGTTTGGCTCTTCTTTTCTCACAAAAATAATTCAGAATAGAGATCTTTGTTCAATAGGCACACAGTGCGAGTACCAAAGTTCAGCAGATGAAACGTAATATTAATGAACTGCCTGTAAATTTAATCTGTTACGGGCACTCAGGGTCGCAAGTTACCATTCAGATTTTACTCCCACACCGAGAATTTGAAAGCAGGCTTTATTTGATGCTTTTCTGTATTCTCACCACCTGTCTGCTTGAAACTGTATGGATATTGAAAGGTGAAATAAGATGTTGATCACAAGCGGCAAAAGTGCTAACAGTAACGCCACCTTCTGGTTTCAGTCCCCAAACCGAAGTGTGCAACGCCTGCCAGTAAATACGGCTGTTGTTGGGACAACAAAACAGAAGCCAAAGGATATTATGGCGAGGGTTGTCCCGGTGAGTAAATAAATGAAAAAAGCTGGCACTAAACATTCTAAAGGAAGAGATATTTGATTTTCAACTGGGGTCCAACAAGACAAAGAGTACTACAATGCCGTCACGCAAGGCTATGGTACGTTGCGTCACGGTCCTATGGAAGCTCTCGTGTTTCGAGTTGTGTTTTGTATAAATTTTGAACACGAACACAATTTTTTACAGTGGGATTAGTCTGAAATTACTTTTCAATCTCTGTTTCTTTACCAGAATGTAAAGACCGTTATCCAAGCCACTGCCGAAGACGAATTTCAAGATTTTCCGAAGCAAAAGCCTGCAATGCTCTAGGAAAGGCATACTGCGCTAAGAGCTGCAACGTTTGCAGTAAGTTGAACATGAAATAATCAATTTGCCTCCCCCGCCCAAGGTGTCCAAAGTATTCTAGATGAGACGACGAGAGATAAGGTGTTGAAACCATACGATTTGCTCTGTCGAAACGTCCAGATTACACGTAATGCCGAGAAAAGACTGTAAAAACCTGGGTCGACACCACCTTGCGTTATGAAATCGTGCTTTTGTGCCCTACACACTTTAGATATCACTAAATTGTCGGTTTCGCGTGACTTTTTTCAGGCGAACCTGCTGCAGCAGCCCAAGCTGTCCCTGATTGTATCCATTCCCCTTACGGTTGCTGTTGGGATTTCACAGCCGCCCTGGGACCAGATGGAGAGGGATGCAGAGGTAACAACAAATCTTGTACCTTATCAAAGCGGTAGACTATTACTAATATTTGAAGCTTGCATTAGTTACTTATGCAAATAGTGAAATAAGAATTGCTGTAACAGCAAGGCCTACGCCTTTGCGAAGATTTAATCTTTGATCGGTTTTCTTTGACTCAAAATTTCCACGTGCTTGAAACTCTTCAAGTGTTGATGAATGTTTCTTCCCTTTGTCCCTTCTTCTCGTTGCAACCTCAGAACTTGAATACTCTAAACCCAAAAAATAAACCAAGGAACATTTCAAAATTACTACGCAAAATATTTTTCTTGCAACTCTAAAAGACCCAAAACAGATCTAAGTCAACGGACATGTAACTTAAATAGCTTTGACATTGTAAAAACAGTAGACTTACCTTTCATTTCGAATCTCGAAGACCATCGGGTTTTAATCGTTAAGTGCAAATCAATTGTATTCTATGTTGCATATGCTGATTAAGGCGCTGCGAGACATCGCAAAATCCGAGCTGTTCCACCATTCCTCTGTCCACTCTGTAATGACACGATATTCTCATCGATGGAAACCTCGCCCGTGTTGAAAAGCCGTGTTAAAATATGTTAATGAGTCCACTGTCCCATACAGGCACATGCAAATTAACAGTGATTTCTTTGCTTTTTCTGAATATTGTTTTACATAAATTGCACGTAAAATAAAATTACGTGTAGCTTAGACAAAAACTCCGTAAATGAAAGAGCACCCTTCCCAAGAGTTTACGCGTCACTGGTTGCCTCCCTAGGGGGCAACGAACAATAACGTCCCAGCTCATTAAAATTCTGTGAATCGCGCGAAATCATTATTCTCTGAAGAAGACCGCAGAAGGCGGTCGAAAATTTAGAGACAATTTTACTTTTTAGATCTGTTTTAAACGTTTTTAAAGTAGCTAGAGAGTATTTCTTGTGTTCAGAAAGTTTGCACAAGGAAAAATAAGCCTTTTTGACGATATTAAATTATTAATTCGCCATTAATTTGTACTGATCTTGGCTAAAAAGTCTTTTACAAGAATGGTTATTGTGAGTTATAAAAACAATAAATTCCATTTGGCGTCAAAGAATGCTTGGATATTTGTCCACGGACATTATCTGTTCTACGAAGCGTACACTTTTCCGAGAGCGTCCAAGAACAAATATCTGTTTACTGTCCTTCAAATATTTTTTTCACCACGCGCAGGTTTGAAAATTGGAGAATATTACTCGGGCATTCCCCAGTTTTGGCCGCCGGGGGGATATTCAGTCACGTGTCGCGGCGAAAATACTTGATGGATTGTTATTATTATTTTGGGCGATTATCTTGGTCCTCTTGGTCCCTAGTCTTTCGGCGGGACGCAGTAAAAGGAGTCTTCTGTAAACAAGTTCCAGTAGGGGACAACACAGCCCCAGTGAGGTAATTTTTTAAGGTTTCTTCTCTCTTTCCATGTCACAGAATGCAGGAACCTTTATAGAAACCTGTGCAGATACTGGAGTGATTATTGTGAGCCTGAAGCATTGAGATACGCAGGCAGAAGGACGGTGGAGCAGTACAGAGTCATTTGTCCGGTTACGTGCAGGATATGCTCGCCTGGACAAAAATTGCTGAACACATCAAGATATGGTGAGTAATGCCAGTCTCGTGGGTCTGTACCGACTAAAGCTGGAGCAAAAGTGGAAATTTAAAAGCAGAAGTAACGAGGCTGGGAAAATAGGTTCGCAATGCGTACTTATATTGTTTGCTTTTCAGCGTGACTTTGAAACATCGCGGGTGATGGATATTTAAAGATTAAAAGCTTTGTGGACTCCATCTAACGGATAAAAAGAAGAACGTTGTCCCTGTTGTTGGAAGATTTTACAAATTGAGTCAAACTGAGATCCATTGTCGAAAATTGAAATTTGTCTCTTTGATAACATTGCAATGAATCATCGCCGACACTTTCTTTTGCTACTACTACAGATATTCCTTGAATGTGGTTTAACTGAACAGTTATTTTTTGATGTCAGATTTTCAAAATTATTCAGTCAATTAAATTGTTTTCTTTCACTGCTTTTGTGTTTCAGAGCGTCAGTAAATGCTACTTGCATTGGAGGAAAAACACGCGTGTCGAAAGAATACGAGCACATGCACCTTAATCACCGACTGTTGCACATAACGTGAAGAAGATTGACATCAGCGGCAGAGAGATAAATCTTAGCCTGCGAGCAGGCTCACGTTGGAGCACAAGCGGGCGCGGCGTACGAAATCGAGCCGCGATACGAAAAAGTGGCGCCTCTTCAGCAGACTCCTTCCCGCCGGATCGCCCTTGCTCTTCACCGCTAGCGTACGTGAACTCAAAGGCGAGCCTGCTCGCAGGCTAGAAAAAACCGAGCATTGAAACCATTCACGTCTGACATGGAAGCAAGTCGGAGTTTTATAACAAAAAAAGCAACCTCTTAGTTTATCATCACTGAGTTCTAGCTGACAACGGAAGATTAACAGTCATTCTGGATTGAAACAGTTCATTTTACGACAATTTTTGCGAAGAAGAGCGTAACGAAATAGAATTACCGGATGCTGTCACTGAGAAAGATCTGTACAACAAGCCATAGCTGAAAATGAAGAGGCAAAACGTAAAGATAATTAGACAGTATGGAAAGTATACTACAAATTCCAATATTTCGAATAATTCGAAGAAGTAAGACAGTGCCCACGGGGGAGGGGGAGGGGCTGCAGTGCCGGCCATGGGAAATATTGAAGGAAACTAGGCTAAACTATAACTTTCATACCTTTTAGCAAGAGATTATGATCCTAAAACATCCTTGGGTTTTTCTTAAGACTTTAACTTGAGAACTGGTTCTTGCACCAAGAGTATTGATTATCATGTGTAACTCAGTCATTGCAACAATGTAAATGGCTTGTAAGTCTGACCGAAAAGTAAAAAGGAATAAAATATGCATTTCTGAAAAGAAACATACAGGTTGATAACGGCTAAAGATGTAAAAAGGTAATTTCACTGTAGCCTATGAACCTAGTCGGTTAAGTAAAAATTTTCATTGTAATGATATATCTAAGGGATAAAAAAGGATTACATGTAATAAGTTATTATTATGAAATAGAAATGATTATTAAAAACTGGATCATTGTATACATACAATCAGCCAAGAGTTTTAATTTCTCCGAGATTTCTGTAAGAGCGAGTTGTGTTCTTAGATGTCTCCTGGGAGGGGTATTTCATGACGATTTCATTTGCACACTACGTGACCCGTTTCTTCTTGTCTGCGCAACAGAGTACAGACCCTGCTACTGGCGCTCCAGTAGGTCAGAGCGGTGCGTGAGTGCGAGGACACATAAGCGCGCGCGGACACGCGTCTCCTCGTCGCGCGTGTCGTACCGCTCCAACTTAATTATTTCGAATTACCAGTAGACTCTGAGTCGAGCGCATGTTATACAGGTTACGTTTCCTCAGTTCGTTGTGCATCTCCCTCCCTCTGGAATCTAAAATGCCGTTTCTGCAGATAAATATATATACATGATCGGCTCACTAGAGGCTACTGTAGGTATGTGCGACCCCAAATGGTATGGTTTAGAGTGATTTTGGCCTTAAAAAGGTATAGATTTTGACCAGATTTGTCTGAAATTGGCTATGTTTTTCACGCTGGCTTGGCATTGCACGTTTTGTTTTCAAGGAAATAGTTTTTCCACATCAACATTGGGTACAGGTCAGGTTTCAAGGTTTGGACTTACACCCCCACCAAAACCTATGGGAAGTAACCTCCGGGGCGATCACACCACACTTTGCGCTTCCAACGTCAACAAAGAGTTCACTTCTCTGAAAGAGAAAAAAAGAATGAAACGCGCAGAAGAAGAAGAACAAGAAGAAGAAGAAGAAGAA
>Ga0126339_10004517_pt1 | contig 10295 bp, 11 predicted proteins | sample OrbTmetagenome_2_FD_92532 | JGI IMG/M metagenome (GOLD analysis project Ga0126339, IMG submission 92532) | Coral microbial communities from Petempiche,Puerto Morelos, Mexico - Orbicella T R C metagenome | ecosystem: Host-associated > Invertebrates > Cnidaria > Coral | place: Petempiche,Puerto...
AATTAGGTCCCAAAGTTTAGAAATTAGCTTCTAGATGAAGGCTATTTCCAGCTATCGTTCGATGGCGATTAATAGTGTCCAGCAATTTGCTTAATTTCGTCTTGCCACTTAAATAAAGAAAAAATTGTTGATCTCCTGAAAAACTAGAGAGATTTATGAGTAAATTGACATAAGATTCAATACTAGATGTTACGAATCAAGTATTTTTCAGGGCCACGAAAAATGCCAATTTTATGCATTTGGAGACGTTGCAACGGGCGCTGACCGGACGAAATATTTTTTGGCTCCTAACGCGACCAGAAAATAATTTGAATCAAACCAAACCTGTTTTTATTCTAACCTTGATAAAGTCTTTCAGTTGCCAGAGTTTCAGGCAAAATTATTTTTGGTGCGAAATTGAGTGGGTGGTTCTTACAGAGACAGCCTCTTAAATGACATTTCGTCTCTCCTATGCATTGTAAATTACAGCGGTTACATTGAATCATGTAGAGGACGTTTTTAGTGTCACAGGTCAGGTTATATTTTATGGGGTGCATTTCCCCAGTAGAAAAGAAGGTATATGTAGTAGGTGTGTAAGAAATGTAGGGACAAGTAGCACAGTTTTTGCCACAATGGAAGAACCAGAAGGAAGTTGGGGATTGGCAGAATTTGAAGAGATTTTAGCTGTAGCTAGTAAGTCATGAAGGTTGGGGAACGTCAGAAGGCTACAACAGGCAAATGCTGAGAAACGTTTTTGCTATGGTTACAAGAGAGCAACAAATTGTAATGGAGATGGTAAGTTCATGTCAAGAGAATGGTGTATGGCAATCAAAATTGCAGGCTTAATTGGGTGTTTTTGACAAGTGGCGGTACCCAAAACACGCTTGAGACCATTCTTGGCTAGTTAAACTTCGAAACAAGTAAAAGAGTCAATAGGCAGACCATGGTAGAGGTGTAACAATCAGATGGCATTAGGATGACCCAAAATGTATTGGTATGAAGATGTCTGCTGAGTTAAACGTGGGGGGAGGGTCACTATATAAGGAATCATTCTTAAGGAAGATTTTTATTAGCAGACGATTAACCGACAAACATGGCCAAGTAGATTTTGAATTATCCCGCATGGCATGAGAACCACCGAAGAGCCTTTTTGGAACAGGTCTTACATGTTAGTCATCCATGTTGCTCCACAATGCTCAGTAGTTCAACTGGAAAAATCTACTCCAGACCGCCTCCCTGAATAGAAATGTTTTGGGGCGAAGATTTTTGTGACCTGTTCTACAATTCGGTTGGTGGACATCCTGCAACAAACTGACTGTGCTTGCTTCTCTGTTAACATATTCATTCTGCAGTGATACAATAGCAATAACAGTGTACATAATATCAGCCATATGTGTTAAATTTGATGAACTCAAACATGATATTTACCATTGGCATACAAAATCAGTAAGCGGCTTTATCTGGAAATTGAGTATATAGAGTATACAGGTAGGGAGGGGGCAAATAGGTGGATCACCCTGGTATGTATGCAGATTATTAAAGCCAAGCACCTTCCCAATCCACCTGTCTGTGACTTGCCCAATTCATTACTGCCAGAGAAATGCGCATGCTAAAAGTGCGGTCAGCGAAGTAAATTTTCTTCGGGGAGTAGATGAGAATGCAATTGTTGAAAGACTCCACCCAGTGAGTGTCATGGCACTGCAATTATAGAAATGGTTCAGTGTTAAAGTAGCTTTGTGGTGATTTGTCAAAACCTTTCTTGGAAATTGTTTGCTCATTGTTCATGTTCTTTGGCATAATGAGCTAAAGGCTTACTACCAAACACAGAAGAAATACCAGTGGTTGCTAGTATACCAGATAGTAGTCCTCAGCAAGCTTGTACACCTTTGATTCTAAAATAAATGTGTGCAGAACAGTATCTACCATGATTGCCCTACAATAATGAGTGGTTAGATTTTTTAAAATTTCACTTAAACACTAGGAATAGTTGTTACTGAAAGAAATCCTTGCTTACATTTCAATAATTGATATCAATCAGTTTTCTTGACCTTTTCATACCTGATCATGTAGTAGACAGTGCCATACCTGACAGTGATCAACTACTGTGAGCAGTCTCCTCCTCAGATCATCTGGACTTGTGCAATTCTTCATGGAATAGTAGAGGTGCTGTTTAACACTCGCCTCTAAAAATATAGGCGAATTCAACAACAGTGGTGCAACTCTATATACCTGCTAACCCTTGGGGTTGTACCTAAATATACTAGTTAACTAGGAAAAAAAGATTGCAGTACATATGCTTGTCTGATAGCTCTGAATACCGCTTTTCACCCTCCCATTTCTGTGCACCACTACTTATTTCTTTCATGGCCTTTGCCACTCCCTTCGGTCTTAAAAAGCAACAAGAAATTAGATGAAATAAAGTAAGATTACTGATTCACTGGAAGACAAGGCTTATGATGTTAATTCTAAAGAAATTGAAATGCCATGAAACACCATGTATTGTCTTGTTTTCAAATCCACTCAAAATGTGTAAAAAGTGCCAGTAATAATAAGTACAATCATGTGCTTACTGTTGCAATATGAATTGAATTATCAGGTGATTAATTTCTTACTATGCCCAGTGTCAAAAGAATTTTGTATGTTCTGCTGTAAAAGCCAGTTTATTATTTTTGGCACAGTCATGTGCTACTTCTATCACATTGAGCCCTGAAAGATGTACCAGTATACGTTAATAAACTACTGTTACATTGAGAGAACTACATGTAATCTAGGTGCATGACGAATGGTGCAACTGTAAATACCTTTAGCTTGAACAACAGGGATAACTTTTTTAATAGCCTCAAACTCATGTGTTTGGAAGCTCTGAAAATCCACTTTCGTCTCTGTTTGAGCAGCCAGCACTTGTTGCGTCCTGTAAAATAGAAATGCTTCACTGTAAGTGACCTCTGGGTTTTAATTTCATATTGCACTGCTATTACCTATTTAAAACCCAAAATCAATAAACAGGTTATGCACAATAGGCTTCTATAACTTGGTATGCTACTAGTTGAGGGCAGTGGTGCATCAGTACATCGACTCAATTAAATGTGTGGTGTTCTTTCGTGTTTGTTTGAAAGCGTGTACAGTAAGTGTATTGTAGCATGAAATACTAATGTTACAAAGGGATATGAACTGCTGATCATCACTAGTGTTTACATACTGATAAGATACCATTGCTACTGTTGAATGGTAGGCATTAGCTGTTGAGTCATGGTGGCAATCAGGTATGACAGTCTAACAGAGAAGAGTACAGCATTAAAAGACCTTTCTAACATGTTCGTATGTATAAAATATGCAGATGTATGTGCAAGTATCACTCAGGGTAGAGCTGTATATTGTGGTAGGTATAAATTTGATTATGCTCAAGGTATCACTGACTTACGGCCTCATCCCCCACTGGGGGCAATAAGGATTGATGATGATGATCACTGACTTACAGCTCCATTCCTGTCCTTGTATGAATCAGTGTTTTGAACCTCACATACACTGCTTGCTATTGATGCCTCTGCAGTTTGATTCAATGTGTTTATATAACCCATGGTGTCATACACTACAAAAAATGTCACAAGTTTCATTACAGGTACTAATATATATTCCAAAAAGAACACCAACACTAACAAACTATTACCTCCTTGCTCAAAAAAGTGTAATGGTGAAGAAGAAAACTATGATAATGATAATGATGTAATATGAACTGAACTACGATGATAACAGTAATAATAATTAGACTTTTGTTTATGTACAATTACCAATATCAGCACCAAGCATATACAGCTGTAATGAGGGCATGATGGAAATCCAGCCTTCAGTGTGCTAGTTTGTTATTATAGTTTACTATAATAATTATAAAATGTTTTCCCATCATAGTTAATAGTATTTCACAAAGAAACATTGACGTTGCTGCACATGTGCAGCGGTGCTGCATACGTGCGTGGAGAGGAAGAAATGATTGTCCAGCCAAGGCGAAGTCTTAATGATCGAGACACCATTGTAGTACGGTAAGAAGTGACACTACCAGCATATATCAGAGTGATTAACACTTGAAATAGGGCAGTATTTAGACAGCCTGTATGATCTGAGGGTGTAAAGCAGTGACAACATAAAACATGCGCGGGGGACGTACACAGGGGGTGACAAAAAACATGATGCCAAGCAAGGGCTGCAGGTCTTGTTGTGAAACATACGTCACAGAGAGCAGAGATGCACAGTGTGAATGAAGCTCTGAAAGGCAATCAGTAGTGATGAGATGGTCATCTCAGTTGCATTGACGAGGACACCAAGGAAGACCATCAAAGTAGCCGGAGGTGAATCCTTTTTGAGAGAGGTACTCAACCCAAGGCAATGTAATAGATCACCCAAGGCCTGGAAAGCGGCGGCCAATTTATTAGGAGTCTCTGCTCCCCGAAATCGGCAGTGTAATTTGTACAAGAGTAGCCGAGATTCTTGCACATAAAGGTGACAGCGGAAGTGGTGGTCTGGCACATCATAGCTGAGGAGCAATAGGTAATCACAGTGCTGGTAGCCGAAGAGATAATAGTCGCAGGGGTCAATATGCAACTAGCAGTATGCTCGACTCAGATCTTTCTTGAACAAATGACAATGCTGGCCTTTTTGACAGACAATATCAAGCAAAGCGTCCGGGCCGGTTAAGCGAAGAGAGAACGGTTCACTGGGGTAAGGGTGGCATGAAGTACCACAGTTGATAGATTGACCAGGAGGGTAACTGAGGTCGACAACGACGCTTGGTTTGCCGGTGTAGCTGAAAGCAATTTGGAGAGGAGAGATCGAGATGTCAACGGAAAGAGGATTGGTAACGAAAGGACCACAGGTGGCCTCAAGGTCACATTCAGAGCTAAGAAAGTCGTTGATGACTGTTGGATTAGACCTGGCAGAACTGTGATTCTGGGCAGACTGGACAGGCAGTGTACTACTGGGAAATCCGACTGGCCAGCAAATTCATAGAAGTCACACAGAGACTTGGCAGGATAATCGTGAAGACAGCGGTGTCATTCAGGACTGTTGAGGTTTGATGGAACCGAAGACGAAGCATGAAGGCGTCGGCGCCGGAAGAATTCTGAAGCCGGGAATGGAGAGCAAGTAAATCCGAGGTAAGTGATGACTTCAGAGGGAAAAGACAAGGGCGATGGAATGGAGATGATGGGTCCGTATGGCGAGCTGGTACTAGAAACTTGTGCTTGGGGCAAGCAAGGGCTTGGTGGTCAGAAAGTTTGGACATGATGCAGACATGCTGCTTGGAGCAATTGCCTGACAAGCAGTTGTTATACTAGGACCATTCATCGCAAATTTGGTCGCACGAAATTGCCGGTTTAGGAGGGGTAGAAATCGCATCGCCACCACCGGGAGCTTTAGCCATTTTCCTTGGGGTAATGTTGGACAGCAAGGACGATGGTGTCAAAAACTGAAGTTTAAGGCGATCAAAAGTGCCCCCCCCCATTTAACCAAACCAAGCTTGAGGGAATGCAACACTATAGTGAAATGATTGGACTGCTGACCACTGATAGGTTGATGTAAGGACCATGAGTTGGCGAAATGTTCTAGAAGAGTGGTGAAATGGGTTTGGTGGCACTTTGCTGTACAATGACTGAATGCCCAGCCCAAAATTCAGGCATAGATAGTTCATTATACATCTCACCTGGTGCAAAAATGTGTGGCCAGGGCTGCAGGTGTAGGGTCTTCTGGGGTGCCTTTACGTCGCCAAGTGATTTCCCAGGAGGCAAAAAAATCTATGCCTGGGCAAGCTGGAGCGTCAATTCTAGTTTCTTTAGCTCAAGCTCTTGAGTTTCTTTTTAAAGTTGAAGAGCGGCCAGCGAAGGGGTTGAACTCGTGGCAAGGTTCAGACCAGAAAGAGTGGGTGGTGTTTCTATGATGGCTCTTTCTGTGGAAGGTTGTGGAAATGCCGCTGCTTCTGCTGTTGAGGGAGTATCTTTTGTAGTCCGACTTTTTGGGACTGCACCAGTCAGTTGGTGTGGATTTCTTGTCCCTGTGAACTTTCCCAGCGAAGGCTGTCGGCAGGGACTCTCGAGATACGTTAAACAATGCATTCTCGTCAATAGATGGCAGTGTTCCCTACTCATAATCTGAGCTAAGATGACGCTGGCTGTTGCGTGTCGAACGAGAACCTGAAGTCATGGCGAATAGCGCTGTTGGCATCGAATGGAGTGAGGATGAGACAGATAAAGCGAACTCGAATGAGAACTTAGCACACAAAGCTATCTGGCTGACTGCATGGAGACCAGCAGCAGAGCAATCCCTTGTTATTAATTAACCTCATAATAGCCTACTATAAAGGTTACTCCAAAATCAGAACTCACCTAATCATTAACTTATATTGCAAGCGTTTCTGTAGTCAAGTGTGAATGAGTAAAGTGTGCTCGCTCAAAACTAGGGGCAAGAGCAAAAAACAATGGAGTCGGAGGTTAAGCTTTGTCAATAGTTTTTGCTCAAGACCTAAGTTTTGGGTGGTCAGAATGCTGAGTGTTTGAAGAACACTTGTTACTCAATGCTTGCTACGCAAGCTACCTAACCATTAAGCACCACACTCCTTGTTTCAAGCTCTTGGCTGACAAAGTGCCCGTCAACAGTGCATAGAAACCAGGCAAGGAACATGACTTACATCATTAAGAACTGAATCAGGCAAAGGCCCTTGCATTCAGAAGTAGGCTCTAATAGCTCTTTGACTGAGATTCAGAGGTGGTCTTGGTTTGAAGTTTTTGAGATTCACAGGGGGTCTTAGATCTTAGGTCTTAGTTTTTGAGACACCAGGGGCCCGTTTCTCCAAAGGCCTGGAATGTTTTTGCACCTGGAAAAATGTGGATGAAAGAATGTGGGTGATAAAATGCAGATGACAAAATCTAGATGGAAAAATGTGGATGACAAAATGCGGATGATAATATGCGGATGACAAAATCCGATTATAAAAATGCTGATGGGAAAATGTGGATGATAAAATCCTTATGAAGGGACATTTTCCGACAGTCCTAGTTGTTAATAAACCAGGCCCTCTTAAAGAATTTAGGCTGGGAGAATCCAAATTTTTTTAAATTCAATCACAAAACAAATCGAAACATTCTTTTACGCCAGTTGAAAAAAAGGAAAAGCCGTGATTCAATAATAACAGACTATTGTAGACTTCATTCTTCTTTCATTACATTGAAGAACATTCACTGTTTACCCCTAAGCAAATTTCCATTGCCGAAAATAGGTATTGTCAAATTAAATGAAACACCACTACATGTACAATAACCGATCGCACAACACTTCCACTGTGCTGAATTTGAGTTTACAAGGCACATGGAGTGTTTGCATATGCACAAGACTCAACACGCACAACACTTCTTCAGAGGTCGGTGACTCTAGTGCAAGTGAAAGAGCACGGACAATGGAGTTTATATAGTGATGATTCCTTGAACAAAGTTACCTTTGTTTCAGGTCAATCAAACTTTGACTGGCAATCTTTGTTAGCCTTTCAGTTTGTGTGCTTTCTTGGGCAGTGAAAAAGCTGGTTCATTAGCATCAAATGGACAGTATAAGACCTTCAGATATCAAACAGGTACACCGGTACAAGCAGTTTTTAAAGAGTTTTTTCTCAGCTTGTGCTCTGCAATTAAGTAAGATGGCACAAAACCAAAATTGAGTTTTTTTAGACCTCTGCAAGGAGTTCTTTTTACATGTAGTGCAGTTCAAACAAAAATTTACTGTAATTTGTTGTAATTGACATTATATGGAATTATTCACTTCTCTTTTTTCATGCATTAATGTAACCTGAACAGTCCACCAGCAACAGCTGAAGGTGGCAATTTAGTGAAGCATGTCATGGCATGGGAATCTAGCAAAAACCTAATTTAGAAATCTGTCCCAGAGATTTTAAAGTACATGTCAATTCCTAACTGAACATATATATTTCACAACACAGTTTTTCTGGTACATTTACATGTAAACAGCTTTGTCAGATCAAAACTAAATAATTTATCATGATCTCGTTACAGCAGAGACGGCATGCATCAATAAAACGACAACAATGATGCCAGAAAATAATTCAGTATTGAATCCCATCAAAAAGGTTGTAATCTTAAATCATACCTTATCACTTTCTGTTGATAATAGCTGATTCTTCTCTTTGACTTTTTAGTGCACCAAAAAGAGCATCCATCTCACAAATATTTTCACCATCAGCCATCAGAGGCAACTACAGTATTAACTTTCTGTGATGATTGAATTCTGTTGACAGATATTCCACTTCGCCCTAACTAAAATATTGAAAATTGGCTGCCACTAAGAGAACATCGTAGTTATTTTCCCCTCATAAGGATTTTATCATCTATAACATTGTCATTCACATTTTCCATCCTCAGTTTTTCTATCTTTATTTTGTCATCCGCATTTTTCCATCTGCATTTTATCATCCGCATTTTCCTGTCCGCATTTCATCGTCTGCATTTTTCCATCCGCCATCTGCCCCATCTGGTCTGCATTTTAAATAGAGACCCACTTGTTTAATGTAACTGGCTTGCACTATGTGACATTTTGCTTACAAACGACGATGAGCTGAACTAGAATCTTGTAAAGTGTGCTCATCCTCTTTCCTTTTTTTTTTCTCGTCAGGCTTTTTGGCACTTCCATTAAGAGGAAAATAGTCAATACTTTTGTTTGCAAGTTTTTCACCACAAAATGTAATGGGTCTAGATGCCGGTCTAAATGGGAAAATCTAGACCACAGTCAAAGTGGATTTCAGCCAATCAAACTCATGAATTCGGTAGCTTAACCAGTCCTTGTGTGAACCATTTTAATTTTCTGTCATTTTGATGTCTGTTAAATGCAGATTGTCATCAACACCATAGTTATGGAAGCCAATCCTTGGGGTCATCTGTCAGAAAATCAATAAATGTAACACTGTGCCATCGATCACTTACAGAACAAAACAAATTGGAAAAGCTTTTTTCGTCTGTATCTCAAGAACAAAAATGCTGTACAGGAAGTTATGTTTTAAGTTCATTTACAGCCATCTTTTAACAGATTTTGCTGAAATTTGGCTGAAATGTGTAACAAATCAATTGCAATATTAATCACATTGCTGTCAGCGATAATTGACGTGTGTAAATGAACTTGATTAAGGTGAAAGGGTAAAAATTCCTTTTTTACGCAAAATTTGTAAACATTTATAATTTCAAAAAAATGTGATCGAAACATTTTGGATTTCCTCATTTATAATAGGCTTCGTCTTGATAAATATTCACTAAGGGTCGGGTTGCACTAGTGGACAAAATTGTTTTTGTTGTGACAAAATTTCAGACAAATATCTGTTTCCGGTAAAAAAAAATTATGTTTTAGGGTCACACGCAATTTGCATTGCTGTCACACACGCATCAATGTGTCAACAAAAGGAAACTTTCCCGCTCCCGCTAAAAGTGTGTCAGGATATCACGCTATATTTTGTTTTAGATTTTCGCAAGTTGCCGCCGGTTTGATTTCTATTCCATTCATTCTTTTCTTTGTAGGCATCAACTAGGTACTTAATTTTTCTTATACACTTATCCACCATCTTGTTGGTTGTGAACTTGTTGTTAATTGCCTCGGCAATCGCAGGCCAAGCGTTTCTTGCATTCTTGCTGTTAAGCATATCCTGCTTCTCAGCCCATAATTGCACCAAGTACTTCTGTTGTTCGTTGGTGCAGTTCTCGTATTTCTTGGACTGGCTTTCAAAAGTTTCTTCTCCAAGTGAAGCCGGTGAGGAGATGCTGCTGCCTGAGCCAGACTGAATTGATAAGGACCTAATGTTGGTTGACTCTGCGGTAGAATGGAACGTAGACACGAATATAGATTTGCTTAAAGTCTTATTTTAATCGCCATGTGCTTGGCCCGACAAGAGATTACATGATGCATGGGGCATGCATGCCCGTATATGATGTGTCACGCTGGACATACCGTGACATCCCCCTCTTTTTGAAAAAGAGGTCCTAGTTACATACGGATAAATTGATAAAAGGGGACATGATAATCAATGCTAATCAAATTAATCAAACGTCTATCAAACAACAACAGGAACTAAGAACAGTTTCATGGGTGTAAATAGAAACCCAATGTCAATAAAAGAGTTTTTTGTTTGTCCCTATTTAATCTTTGAACTTGGTTGGGATGCGGGTGATGCGTCCAGTCCTTGTAACTTGGCTCTTTGGGTGATAACAGGTTCCTTCACTGGTTACAACAGCACCTGCTGGCTCGAGATCAATTTGCCTCTTGCTGCACGGTAGTTGGAGAGA
>Ga0126339_10004518_pt1 | contig 10295 bp, 10 predicted proteins | sample OrbTmetagenome_2_FD_92532 | JGI IMG/M metagenome (GOLD analysis project Ga0126339, IMG submission 92532) | Coral microbial communities from Petempiche,Puerto Morelos, Mexico - Orbicella T R C metagenome | ecosystem: Host-associated > Invertebrates > Cnidaria > Coral | place: Petempiche,Puerto...
ACCCCAGACAGTACAATGATCGCCACCGGGCTTATTCCCAGTATTATTTGTATGACTGAGCTTTCAAATAAGCCAGAAGTAGCCTGTAGACAACTTAAAAGGCTTTACTGGGTTATTTCCTCTCGATTTATACCTAATTAATTTTGTAATATTTTCAGACCATTACGCGATGTAAATTTCACAATAAACATCATGCATGAACGGAGTTTATTGGTGGATTTTGTCACATATTTCACGGTTATTCAAACAAAAACTTACATATTCCACATATCAACATTGCCCAAATCCATTCGCGATAAAAACGACGGCGAAAAAGCGTTGATCCCTCTCAAAAATCGTTTTCTTGTACCTCAAAACAACTTTTCGCCATACATTTCCTTCTAGCGACTGACAATGTTTGCCCCCTGACGATCCAAGAGTTCTTCGCACAAACACGGGTATCCGATTACTGGCAACTTATTCATTTCCCCCTCCCCCCGAGCAATGTTGAAAGAAAATGAGGCTATTCTGAACAGTAGATCGGATGGTGTTAAAAAGGAAAAAGGGACAATAGAAGGTGGTTAGACAGTTGTGTTGGAAGCAAAAGTGATTGCTAAAAAATTGTTATTATTGGAATAAGACATGAATATCTATGTTATTGTCACTTAAGTTGGAGAAGACAGCTTTAGGAGGCAAACAGTTCTTGAAACGTGGCTATTCTGAAGCTATTATCAAGGTTTTTTGTTTGGTTTTCAAGATTTTTATCAACATTGACAGGGGGGAGGGGGGTAGGCGGGCTTACGCAGTCTTGGTCCTAAGAGAGGCTGCCTGTGAAGTCATCTGCCATAAACTGTCTCAACACTTTTGACCAGGATTTTAGGTCACCTCGCATGATAGAATCCCAGAGATTGCATTTTTGACAGTTATTTACCTTCTAGAGACAGATTGTAACACTGTCAAGACATACAGAACTTTTAATAACTACTGAGTGAGCTTTGTTTAGTTGTTTGCCTGGTTGGTATTACCGGCATAGTCAATCAAACCCAGTCGTATTGAATTTTGATCGCACGAAATCGAACGAAATTGAACTCACTGCATGGACTGAGTTCAGCAATTGAATGAAATCGAGCTTACTCCAAAAAAAATAGTATGAAAAATAATCTGCTCCAAAAAATGAATCAAACTCAATCGAACTTTTGATTGCCAAATTCCTGATTTTTGTAAAACAGTAAAAAGTTTTTTGGAAGATCAAGTTATGTCAGTATAACAGGTGTTTTTCATAATGGCAGAAACTAATAGGCTTGATTACCAGCTGCTATTTGAGAAATGAGCCCATGTTCCTCCCCGAATTCACCTCAGGGAGGAACGTAGCCCTGACTTGAGTAAGCAGCAGAATTCAAGCTTTAGAAACCCAGAGAAATGGCTTCAGATGCATTGTGGGTTGTTACAGCATTAAATTTGTAGTAAAAGGTTACCAAGAGTACTGCTTTCATGCCAATGAGGGTGAAAATTTCAAAGGTTTAAGGAAATAGGTGAAAGAAAATGACTGCGGAAAATAAGGTCACCTTAAACAAAGGCTAATGTAATGGATTGAGTTTGATTTGGTTTGATTGAGTTTGAATGGTTCAGAAATCAAACTCACATGTACAAAGTTCGGTGTTCGATTTCATTTGATTACCAAACTCAGTTGAACTCAATCCACGGATTGAGTTCGATTTTGTTCTATCAAGTTTGATTTCTGAAAATTCAATTGACTATGCTGGAAGAGTGGAAAGGTTGAATTTCTATGAGACCCCATCCACAGTGTGTTTTTGAAACAATGTGTTTTGTACCAAAAAGAAACATCAAAAGGTTTTGGTCCACACTACTGTTTTTGCAGTGTTTTACCTATCCACACTAATAAAAATGCTTGAAAACTTTGATACACCAGGATAAAACACCAAAGCTGCCATTTGCACAAGCCATGTGATAGAGCAATTTTCACTTGAGTATTGAAAAGTAATTGGTTTTGCATTATTACACTACAAGATTGGCTTTAAAAGCTTGTGCCACTTTTTGGTCAAATCAGAAACAAAAGCAAAAGCAATCAGACCTTGCTGACACCTATCTTCTCACGCTTGTCATCAGCTATACATGTATGTATTTACTATGAGTTTTGATTGCTTCATATGATTGAGTCCCTAGAGATTGACCACAATGTTTACTTTGGTTTCGGTTTTATGGCACTCAATTGAAAACTGCTCTATCAGCATTTCCAAAAGCCTCCAATTTTGCCCTCTGGATAGGATGTTCAAATGTGTGCATTTTCAATGAGAACAATGAGCATTTTATAACAAATTAATTAGTATCAAATGCATCAAGTAGGTGCATTCTCAAGGTAATCTTTGTAAGCGTGGACATAATTACGCACACGCACAATAAAATCTTTTGACAGCATAAAAAGTATTTTAAAGTTCTGTTCTGAATTTTTTTATTTTTATATCAGAAAACACCTGGCATTCTAGCATCCCTGAATAGTGCAAACATTGAGCCTTCATACATTTTACAAGGATGCCAAAATTTGTTATAAGATGAGTTGCATAAAAATTTTCATGCTTAATGCTGTTTTTGTTTTCTTGTTAGTATGGGTGCAACTGTGTTTGTACAGCCACTGGATTTGGTCAAAAACAGGATGCAGATGAGTGGTGAGCAGTTTCACAATTTAAATTAATATGTTCTCTAATTTCAGGTGTTTTTTAGATAAGTAGTGCTGCAACGATACACCAATGGACCGGAGAATTGCGATATTTTTTGTCACAATACAAATATCGATATTATGACAAGATATCGTAATATTATGATATTGTGATTCTTCATGAATAAAAAATTCAGCAGTCAGAAACAACTGTCTTTTACGACTCCTTATTCAAGGCCAAGCCCTTTCAGAGCTATTTATTACACAAAGGGACCCAGGAAAGGGAAAAAAAGTTCCATCATTGCTGTGTATTGCTTTGCATGCTTCTGGTGACATGTCTTTCAAGATGGTGGCACAAAAGCATGCACAGTTCCAATTAGTTGTCAGCTGACACAGTCTTGTGTGCCCATGGACGAAACACACCTGTCAGTTGTATGTAATGATGTATCGTATCATGTATCGTATCGTGGCACTTGCATTGAGATATGTATCGTATTGGGAGAAATTGTATCTTTGCAGCCCTATAGATAAGGAGTTGGTCTTACAGCTGTAGTTCAAAATCCTGATGCTTTCAGAACACAACCTACCATGTCAAGTGTATGTCAAGGGAGACTTTGGATGATTTTTCAGTCATACAGTGGAATCCCGATTTCATGAACCCTCAGTTTTTCAAAACCTCCCGATAACTCGAACCAAAAGTAGTTTCCGATTTTTCAAACCAACATTCATTTCCGTTGGAAGTTCGAAAAATTGGGATTCCACTGTACATGCAGTCACCTATTGCAATTCCTCATGTTTTAAACCATCTGAATTAGGTTGAAACACTGCTGCAAAGATTCAGGTGTAGTTCTTTATAACCTCACATCAGTCTAGATCTAAAATACGTCAAGTACTTTGTACATTACTGCTATGCAAGGAAAATGTAACAAAAACGGTTGACAACTTTAAATTGATCAATGATCATGTGCTACAGTAGGTAGACCTATAGGCAATTGATATCATACTAGTTATGCATTGCTTTCAAGTGGTATACCATGGAATATCCCACGAGTCATTTGTATTTTCTTGGTATACACACAAGTCTTTAGGCAAGTGTGTATACCAAGAAAATACAAATGACAAGCGGAATATTCCATGGTACACCATGATCGAGCATTGCATAACTATCTTAGACCATGTCATAGAAAACACAGTGGCCAACACAATCAATGGGACATATGCATAGTACATTATGGGAATGTTGGATGCTATACTGTTGAATATACAATGGCTTTCCTGTATTCTGATTAGCTTTATATAATGACCCAGGTTATTCTAGCATTTTGATTGGTTCTCACCCATGATCTATTAGAGGACAGATGCACGATTGACGTCATCATTTCAAAGTTTTTCTCTCTGTGTTTTAAAATGGCAGAAAGTTTTGAGAATTAAGACAATATTTTGTGTGACTTGGTGAACGATAAGGTACAAAAAAGTTTTGTCGAGGCATTGAACAGCCACAAGAAGAAGGAGGAAGAAAGAAAAAGCCGTTTTTTTTAGAAAGTAACTCAGAAAAATACTTGAGCAGGCTGAGTCGGCAGTCGAGTGAGACTAAAACAAACACAAAATTGGTCTTGAAATTACTTTAAGGTAAGAAACCTTAGCTTCGTCTCAAATTTAACAAACCCGATAAACAAAATTGTGATATCATTTATTTATTTAAACAATTCAACTTTTCTCAATCTGAAAATAATTGTTGACACAGATTGATTCCAGGAATGAAACATCAAAACATCACTTCTTAAATTCACTCACAGTTAAAATAAACACACAACCTTGCTTTCCGACACGAATGTTTCAGTCCATTTCAGGGCACAGCAGCGAGAAAAGTAGAGCTCACTACAGCTCACAACCAACTGTATCCCAGCTGTAAGGTGTCTCTGACACTATATCAAACTGATTTGAGAATCACCAACCACAGAGGACACAAATTTCCACCGTCACAAACGGTCCTTTCATTTAAAACTCGAATCAAATGGCCTCCAATGTTGACCTCAACCGCAAGTTTTCTGAGCGTATTTTTTCAACTCCTGCAATATTCAAGGCAACATTCAAGCTTTTCGGCTCACAAGGCTGCTGTAATGAAAAAAACTGACTTGACTTTTCCAGCATTTTCTTTAAGATTTGTAGATTTCACTGTTCAATTCTGCTTTCACTGTAAGTTTTCATTGCATGAGAAGCGACATTTGAGTCAAGTTTGACAGTGGCATGATTTTCCTGGACGCATAGCAACCAATGAGATTCCTTCATTTTGTGTAGACAATAGTTCACGTCAAATGGCTTTTTTTTCGTGTTCACCAAAGTGGGCAAAGATGGGCTTTCGAGTTATGGTGAAAGATTCCGAAATAAAAAAGCTTTATCTGTAGTAGTTTGTTTCTTTATTATATAAAACAGATAGATTCCATGTTGCCATGCATCTGTTCAGCAATAGATCACAGAAGAGGTCAAAATGTGGTGAGAATATCGATAACAGAATCGGCTATCGCCTCATGTGCCACTTTTTTGTTCTTACCACATTTTTGACGTCATCTGTGACCTATTACTGAACAGACGCATGGCAACATGGAATCTATTTGTTAAGTATTTTCTGTGGCATGGTATAAAACAAGGTAAGAAACTCAACTGTCTCAGCAAATCATATGGGTAGTGGCCTTGACAGAGCTGATCTGTGATGGTCATATTGCTTGAAGACTGCTTGGCTGATATTATGGAACCGCCATATTAGAAAGATGATGCCTTTGAAGTGTCTAATGGGATACAACTAATCAGTAGAATTGTATCACTTTGTTTAGGTGTTGGTGGTGCTTCAAAAACCCACAAAAGTAGTTTACATGCAATTGCCTCCATTCTTAGACAAGAGGGATTTTTTGGTGTCTATAATGGGTTAGTTTGTTTGATTGTTAAAAAAATTTATATAATACAACTGTATGTTTGACTTTGGCGGCCATATTAATAAATAATGAAAGTTTCATTTTGGGTTGTGTTGCAATAGTGAGCAATCAATGGTAACATCAACAGTTTGGTCTGACAATCTGTTGTTTCAATAATGGGGGCAAAAAGCAAACACATTTTGGCTGCATTGTTTCTTATTGTATCCTTGATTGAAATTCAACTGGTACATTTTAACACAGTCATGGTTGACAACATTTGAAATTACAACTGGCATATGAAGTTGGAGTAACATGATTTCCTTTCTTCTTAGAATTGCTTAAGCAATTTTGTCAACATGAGCTTGCAAGTATATTGTTACCAGACAGAAAATCGCAGTATATGTTTTTAAGTCTCAGAAAAGAAGCTCTTAGTTAGCCACCTTAAGTTACTATGGATAACATTTGTGATATAATCTGCCTTATTGATAAGGAAAAAAGTGAATGAATGACATGACTATGACACACATAAACTTGAATAATGTGAGGCTGATAGTCTGATAGTGGTTTATGTTCACATGCATTTTCTTTTCTCTGTAGCTTATCAGCTGGTCTCTTAAGACAGGCAACATATACAACAACGCGACTGGGTGTTTATACTTCACTAATGGAACATTTTAAGAGGTTGGTGGTTAAATTGCTACTAAAATAAATAAGTAATTATATAAATAAATAAACAGCTTTACTTTAAATGAATGTCAAATGTATTAAGCATTGTTGTACTACTTTGGGGCGTTGTAAATAAGTAAACAAATATTTCAAATAGGACATAAACTATTAAGAATCCCAATTGGTGGTAGGTTGACCAGTTGGCTATTTACACAACACAGCCAAGGAGATGAATTTGGGACCACCAAGAACAAATCCAGATAGTAGTAGGGAGGAGGATTTGAACAAGGGACCTCCAGATTTCAAATCAAGCGTTCTGATAAACCACTTGGCCACACCGCTTCCAGCTTGAAATGGAAGCATTACTTCCTTGGTTAAGCTATGTAAAAAATTACAAGAAAACTCTTTAAGTAATATTCATGAGAGCTCTTTTGACTATAATTATTTTAACTGGGTTTGTTTTATTCTCTGTTTAGTCCTGATGGCACTCCACCATCTTTTCTCAAGAAATGTGCTCTAGGTTAGTGTGTCTGTTTGTGTTGTTTGGTTACTAGCTCATTCATTCATTTGGATGTTTATAGCCTGAGAGCAGGCCCAATGTTTGGGTCAGATGAGCAAAGCCCCATGAACAAGCACGTGAGTAATACACGAGCCTGTGCATCTGCAGCCTGTCAGTCTATTTGTTTTTTAGCTTCACCACTTGCTCCATTGTTGATTCCTTTGTTTTTCATGCATTTGTTTGTGGCTGGTTTGTTCCCTTACAGTGGAACCTTGTAAAGTGTCTGTATTACTGGGGTGTCAGAATAAATATCAGACACATGTCTTCTCAATTTAAAGAGTAAAGCATACTATGTAGAAGGTAGCCTGCTAGCAGGCTCACACTGGAGCACAAGCATGTGTGGCATAGCTGTGAGCATGAAATGGAGCGGCAAGGCCGCGGGAGAAGAAAGTGAGTCTGCCGTGATCTCTGCAAATTTTTCATTTCCACCCCGGAAACTGCAGAAAAAATAAGCCAACTAATTTTCACTGGAAGTATGAACTTTGGCAGCTCAGATTTCTCACGAAAATTGTAAATCTTTTTCATAACAACATACAGACACGATATTCGTTGTTGATAAAGTTTTGCCGAAGACACATCGTCAATATGTCTAGCAAGGACACACACTTGATTCCAAGTGATCCTGTTTTGGCAGTCTGGTCTTTGATGACGCTGGTAAGTGAGCAAACACCTTCGTTTTTTTTCGTTTCCTGTTTGCAATCACATAGGTTTGTGATATTTAACTCTTCCCATGGGCAGTCGGCAATACAACAAGTACGTCTTGATTCATTAACACACTTTCAACTGCTATTTCCTGCTCCCTCTTTAGTTTAAATTTTAACCAGAAATAGACTGGAACTTTGTTAAGACATCATTAATACATGCACTCAACTCTTCCTCTGATTCCAAATGTGGATGACTTATTTTTTATTGTGAGAACATGCGGTAAATTACCGACTCCATGGGGATCTAATTGCTCCTCATCAAATATGATAGATTGACAATTTTCTTGCCTTTCCGCTTTTCGACCAATGGTATTTCACTTTGTTCAGGCAAAGCAGAAATGAAAAAATTACAGAGATCAAGGCAGGCTCACTTTCTTGGCGCCTCTTCACCAGACTCCTTCCCACAGGATCACTCTGCTCTCCGCTCACGCGTGTGACTCAAAGGTGAGCCTGCTCACAGGCTATGTAGAAGGGAACAGAATGATGTTTAATGCGTTGCTCAAAATTTGAGTTCAAAGTCAAGAAACTTTAGGCTCACTGAAACAGTCAAAATCAGTTTTGCATGTGACAATATAATTTTTTAAAATCAGGAACTCTTGCATTAATGATAATTGTGCAGATAACCGGTGTCTGTAAAACAAGGTTAACTTTGTTTAAAAGCATGTCACTTGAGTTACATTAAAGTGTCCATGTCCGTATTAACTGGTGTCTGTGTTAAGTGGGTTGTTGAAAGAAAAATCAAGACCGTCTGTAATAAGCAGGTGTCTGTAGAGCAGGTTTCCAATTTATTTATTCATTTGTTTTTTCCTTTCACCACATTAGAGAGGACAAGGCCATATGGGTAGGTTCAGTGTGAGATACAAAGATCACTGGACGCTATTCAATATGGAAATGTCTAGGTTTAAATTACTTTGAAAGATTATATGTAACTGCATGTGTTGAGCACAGTTTTACATACTTGTGCTGACGCTCAGTTTAAAATGGCATCACACTTGTCAATAGATTGCTGCCCAAGACTTGAGCCAGGAGCTAGTGTAGCAGGCTTTAGAGACTTTTCTTTATTACGCAGATACATTAACACGACATTCTGTAACAAATCATAGTACATTCATTATCATGATGATAATTTGGGAAGTGAGGCTATCATTATAAACTGTGTGTTTGCATTTTCTTTCACACAGGAATGACAGCAGGGGCTATAGGATCATTTATTGGCACACCTGCAGAGATCTCTCTCATAAGAATGACCTCAGATGGAAGGTCAGCAAAGTCTCCACTAAAGTGACACCTAAATGATCTCAGTTGTAAATGAAACATTAAGTATGGTACACATCTAGATCTAATGGATTGCAGCAATAAAGTCACTGTTATTTCCTGCAGGCTTCCATTGGAACAACAACGCAAATACACAAGTGTGTTTAATGCCTTGTTTAGGATAACCAAGGAAGAAGGACTTTTTACTCTTTGGAGGGTAGGAGCAGCTCAGTTAAAATATAATTTAAGTTCATGAAAGTGCTTAATAGATATCTATGCGTTCAGATGACCCACTGCTCATTTAATCATGGTCTCAGCCATGTGCAAACAATTCATTTGTAACCAATCATGAACCGAGGCCTCTACGCTTTGTTTGGTCAGGCTATTGATGGCATTGAAGTTAGACTGTGCAAAAAAGGACTTTGCTGTATGTATAAGTGTTTTACAATTCCAGAAGTAAACTTTTAAAGATTTCTCAAATCTGCTTGTAATTAGTTACCAGCAACTCCTGTTTCATTACCACTTTGACAGTATAGTTACAGTATACTTATCAGGCTGGAATAGCTCTGAAAACAGTGTAGTACGTTTGACAATACTCCACATTTTAGTATGACAGGTTTTACAACTTTGTGATTTGATTTATTTTATGTTGGCTCAAGTCTCATTTGTAGTGTTCTCTTTGTTTGTAGGGATGTGGTCCAACGGTCACTCGAGCAGTTGTTGTTAATGCAGCCCAACTAGCTACATACTCGCAAGCTAAACAGAACTTGCTAGCAACAGGTACGTCCAGAAATGCACATAGTGTACACGAACAGGGACTGCCACGGCTGTAGAGGTCATTGATAGATGTCATAATGATGATGTCTCTGTACAGAGATCAGGGAGTTTATGCAAACTCAGTGGCGATGCCTAGGACAATGTGGATTGAAAAACTACTTCATCCATGTACTCTTGGCTCTTTTTCTAGGTTAGAATATGTTACATACGACGAAAAACTTGTCTCAACTTTGCTTACTTAACCATGTAAAAGCAAAACCAGTTCTGAACCAGTCACTTAAAGTTTTTCCCCTCATGGCGAAGGTTACTTGTGTTAGCACTTGCTTTGAGGTTGCATTTCAGTATTGTAAGTTGTAATAATTGATCTTTGTAGTTGCTTTTGGTTGAACAACACTGAAAACCACTGAAAATTTGCTGTAAGTTAAGTTGCTAATTTTAATGAGAAGGTTTTTGTTTACAGGTTATTTTAAGGATGATCTGCTATGCCACTTTGGAGCAAGTATGATTAGCGGTTTAGCGACTACGTTAGCTTCTATGCCTGTAGACATTGCCAAAACAAGGTTAGCACAACTATTCTAATGCCCCGCACAACTGGTTGAATGATACAAAAGTCTGTTTTGGTGGGGATATTTTCTAGAAGGTGTATTTTTGTATGGTAAAGTCTGTGTTTGGTCAAAGTGTGCCCCTACCTGGGGAGCTTATCCTGGTTTAAATAGCATTAACAACTAGAAGTATATCTACTCCCCCATGGATGGGATGCCAGTCCATCATTA
>Ga0126339_10004519_pt1 | contig 10295 bp, 4 predicted proteins | sample OrbTmetagenome_2_FD_92532 | JGI IMG/M metagenome (GOLD analysis project Ga0126339, IMG submission 92532) | Coral microbial communities from Petempiche,Puerto Morelos, Mexico - Orbicella T R C metagenome | ecosystem: Host-associated > Invertebrates > Cnidaria > Coral | place: Petempiche,Puerto...
GAATTTTGCATTTTGGTGGAGGCAAGTTTTAAAAATTTTTTTTTTTTTAGCAAGGATTAATTAAATTTTAAAACTTTTATGACCTTTTTTTGGTTTTCTTTTTTTTTTTTTTTTTTTTTTTTTCTCATTTTGATGTTACATTAATTTTGGTTTAAAAAAACTTCCAAAGGTCAATGTGGGGAAAAGAACCTTGCTTCTAAAGGTCTGAAGATAAAGAAATGACGTTAAACGTTTGCCATGTTGTTATAACTGATGAAGTATTCAGCGTGTGCCGCAGCTAGCTACTTCTACCCATACTAACTTTCGGGTTTGTCACGTACACTTAATTTTGCGCCTTGTTTCGAAAATATTTCTCGAAACAGCAGCATATTGCATACTCGCCTGAATCGTACTGCAGTGAAATCAGCGCAACACTGTTCTCTTCAGCTTCAAACGTAAAGCGCCTCTGACGATCTAACAAAACTGTTCCATTGTTGATATCGATAGGTTTTGAAGAGTTGCTAGTGATATTTATTGACATTCCATCGATTCTGTTGGAAAAAAAGGACAGAAGTAATACTGTCACTGGAATTGTAGCTCCAAACCTTGGATATGAATGCAAGAAAATAAATGTTACCTAGATTGATTAAAAATCTGTCCGTAAAAGCGCACGCTAGAAGGATAGTGGGAATGTAAGTTTTCAAACTGTAACAATACACGTTAGGCATAGTCCGAGCAGAAGAAAATTAAAGAACTCGGTGTGTTAAATGTATCCTGCAAACGAAGGACAACTAAATTTCGCTTACATCAAAAACGCGACTTTAACACGAAAAGTACGGTAAATTTATAGTCGAACCTCTCCAGTACTACTTCCGTGAAACTCGTGTCGCCACGGAAGTAAAACCTCAATAAATTGTGCAACAAAATAAATAAATAAATAAATAAATAAATAAATAAAATAAGTAACAGGAAAACAAACAAGACTCGTGGAACGATGTAACATTAGCAGCATGCGTATTTAATGAAACACACCTGAGGATGGGCGTATCTTGTGCGTTTTCAGTCTTTTCCGTCATAACTGTCACTATGCTCTTCCCAGCTTTAAGTGCAACTCCTCCAATAAGCGACGCTCTTTCATAATAATAAAAGCGAAATTGAAGCCCAAAGTCGTTTTGGACACTTTTACATCCCCAGAATTCTCCAATTCCGAAAAAATCGAATTTTACTCCTGGAAGGACAGAAAAAAAAAACAAAAACAAACAAAAAAAAAAACTCAAGCTTGATGCATTACTTTTTTTGTTTTAACAGTAATATAACTTGTAATGTTTCTATTGTACATCTAAGGGTCGTTTACTTTTGAAAGTTATTTGCAAATACTTCATACCACGATCAATTCTGGTAGATTCTGTTCTTCAATTTTTTTAACTTGTTAATCAACTGGGAAATTTTGTTTGCTCCCAGTGCTTTACTTGTTTCCTTGTCTGATGATTGATTGATTATTTGTTTGACTGATTGATTGATTGATTGATTGTCTGATCCATGGAGCAATTGATTCCTTGCTTGCTTGCTTGCTAGGTTGTTTGCTAGCTTGCTAGCTTAGCTGCTTGGTTTGTTAATTTGTGTGGTTTAGCTCGTCGTCCGAAGGTGGGCTGGATGTATGCTTTCTTGCTTGCTTTACTGATTGAGTGATTTACTGACTGACTGACTGACTGACTGACTGACTGACCAGTCGATTAATGGATAGATCGATCCATCGATCGATTGATTGTTTGATTGATTGATTGATTGATTGATCGATCGATCGATCGCTGAACAAAAACGTTCCTTCTTACCATCTAAGGTCTCCAGATGCGGGTCACCTCCGCCATTTGCAGATATTCTTTCACAATATTCACCTTCCCATCCTCCGAAACACTCACATTCTGCTCCACACCGCGGGGCTATGACAGGTTTTCCATTCCCCGAGCACTCTGTCAAATTAAAGGGATCACAGTACTACTCTTCCAAACGGTACATTTATGTGACACAAGTTAAATACATTTTGTCTGTCAGTAAAATCCATTAGCATTTCTGCGGAATCTAATTTCAAATTTCAGATATTTACTACACCTGTCACTTACACACGATCTCAGAAGTTCAAAAACATGGCAGTGACATTATTCAACCACATAATTCCTCGAATAGATGATTTGCATAATGGCATCCATTTTGACTGTAACTACCAGAATCCTTCATTTTTTCTTTTTCTTATGCCAAACCAGGGCTATTGTTATTTAAACCCGGCTGGGACTTCAAAATTTAAATTATAACGAAAAAAACGAATGGAATTCTGGTAGTTCTAGTCAAATGACGACAGTGTGCAAACGATTGTATTTTGGGTTGTCGTAAATCGTAACTACGACGACAATTAACAAACGTTCCCTGAAAACAACAAACATGAACGAGCGGTTCCGAACGGAAAGTGCAAAGTCAGGAAACTTCATTTAATAAATAGGTGAACGCCATAAAGATCGTGTTTATGAAAATAGTGGATATGAGCGTTTTCCAAAAGTATATTTGTGCTATCCAAATGCGTGTTGTTGTCCATCTGTTGAGAACGCAAAAGTCAGCTGAAAAGGGCCACTTGCCTCACCTACCCTGCAAGGGAGTTCATATGCGTCCTGAACTACCCCTACACGAAGTTAACGGAGTTATTATTAACAATAAAGAGTTTAACAGATTGCTGTTTTCCTCTTTTAAAATGTCTATATTATGATGTTGTGTCCAGCTGACGAAACTATTGACAAATGAAGGCCACGTTTTCGATCAGGCACCAGCATTTCGTTCACAATATTCCAACCCCAATAGTCCTCCGTCCAATGGACTTCGCACTAAAAATGGGCCGAAATCTAGCAATAAAACCCACAAATGTGACCTTTTGAGCCTGTTTTTAGTGAATATCTGTTTCAAGAGGACGGCAGCAAAATAACGCCACTGTTTCTTGAGTATGCAGAGGTCGCATGTTTTTGAAAGGTTCAGTGAATTAAAGCTTGAAAAGATAGGACTCATCCTTAAATCTTAGCATCGAATTTTCTAACAGCAAGGAAGTGTATGTCCATAATCTAAGGGCAGATATTCTGAACATAGTTTGTTTTTCTACATACCCTGATTGGGGTACATATCAGGTTGCGTGCAATTAGGTCCCATTCTTCTTCCAACACAGGTTCCACATCCACATTCAAGTCCCGGGTTCTTTCCCTGACTAGGACTTTGAACAGACAAAAATAATAAAGAGTATCATAGAGTGGTTTTTAATTGAGATTGTCGCACTATCAACACCAAACTTAATAGAAAAATACATACAGTTGAACAAACCGATCATCAAAGATGTACTAAAATTCTGTCCTAAATCGAAGATTCCTCGGAAACAGCATTTATCTCCCCCAAATGTCTATGTATGGAAATCAAGCTAACCGCATCAATTGGGGTTGCCCCAAAACCTGATGAGCAATATTTCTATGTTATTACATGTAATCCGGACTAGGGACCTTACGCAGATAACGAAGGCGAGGACAGCGACTATTAGAAATATATTCATATTTTACCTCACAATTTCGCGGTTATCTAGATCTATTCAGTGTGTCTAGATAAATTAAGTAAGTAATCTTTATTTAGCCAGGGTGGCTAATTCAGTAGCGAGGCTGATATCCAGAGGGGCCCTGGACTAAAAAATATAATAATCAAAAAAACAAAAAAATACAAGATAACATGATAATTTAAAAAACAAGATAAAAATTTATAAATACACGGTATAAATTTGTAAAAAAAAAAAAATTCAAACTTGTTCTTGCTGAATATGTTAAGAATGTGTTCAATTTCAAATAGAAATACAAAAAAATAGCCGTAGTAGGGCTATGTGCTCCCGGAAACAAAACTTCGGAAATTGGGTGTTTCACGCTGCACAAAGGTGCATTATGAAGGTGCTGATCCATTGTTCTCGTTGCCTTCTGGAAGAAAACTTCACTAACCATTCCGCGATTCTAACTTCATAATTTCCTTCGAAAACAAGGTTATCAGTTGGTTCAAAGGGAGGGTTTCGCGGTTCAGGGCATGTCTATATTATTTATTCGGCCGTGCACGCTTTTTGGCACAAGCCATGTTTTCATTGTTAATAATATACATGAAAAAAAATTGCTCGATATTAATTGGCTGAGAGCAGCGCAGTTCAAGTGTAACACCAGTGCAAATTACACATCGTAATTCTGAATTTTGATTGGCTGTAAGACAATAGAAAATTTTCTAAGCCAATGATATCCCGTAAAATGATGACTTGAATTTTGTGCGGAAACATTGAAAAAAGTTTTCCCGAACAGGAAAAAAAAAAAAAAAGCCTTCAAGAAAGATCTTCCGGCACTTCCACGCGAAGTTTTTCATGTTTATATCATTCATAAGTAATCATACGGTTTTTCTCGTTCAATTTGCAATTAATTTGCACTTGTGAGTTCTTCAAAAGGCTGAAGTTGCACGAGGCACTTCGCGAGTGCAATTTCAGCTTTTTGAAAAACTCACAAGTGCAAATTAATTCCAAATTAAACGACAAAAACCGTGTATGATTACCTATATTTATAAACCAATCGTAGGCAAGTTAATTACCTAATTTCGCATGCAAATAGCCGCAAAATCATCAACCGTATATTAAATCGTACCGGTCAAAACTAAACTTCAACAGCCGACAACGTCTATGAAATCCACCGAAATCTTCCGAGAATTTTGGTCAACCGTCATTCTCCCACGACGACTAGCCATAGCATATGATTACTAAAGCGATAATATTGATAAGAGGCGAACAAAAGTATTTTGATTTAGAGACATGCGCCGAACCGTGAAACCCTTCTTCTGAAACGACAAATAATTCATAGCACAATCCTTCTAGCAAAAAAAAAAAGCCTGACTATTTGGTCTCACCACGAGTTTACACAATATTTAGCACGGGAATATAAATATACGCTGCTATTCCTTAGATATTACATTTCACAAAAGGTTATAATTTTTTTTCTGATATTTCAAACAGCCGACATGTTTCAGTACTCCGCCACTCTTATTGTCTACTTTTTTCACATTAGAGATTACCTAAACGTGACTCCAAAGTATAAAAAAATTAACGCAAGTTATTACTCTAAGTTGAAACTCTGATTGTGAATAAAGGGAAATACAATATTTGGAAAATGTGCCCGTTATGGAAACCATTATATTTATATTTATATTTTTCATTAACGATTAATCTGAAAATCTGAACTCTGATTCCACCCCTACCACCTCCTTTCCCTAGTCTTCTCTCTGTGGCCTGCCTGGGGTTACGAAATAATGAGCCAAGACACATACTCATTTGCAGTCTTCTTCCGCTGCTTCTTGTCAGGAGGTTTCGGAGATTTTTCTACAGGGGGCTTCGGAGCTGGTGGCTTTGAGGAGGATCCGACACATATCTATCCAAAGCAAAATGCAAAACACTTAACTGCATGCAGATCCCTGATATGGGGCTTAAGAAAATATCGTTCACTAACTGAAGTTTTATAAACTGGCTCACCAATATCTGTCTTTGCTATGGTAATTTATATAATAAGTCAAACTATTCACGAATTTTAATTGGTCATTATTTATGATCTATTAGAGGAGAGACGCAAACATAGATGACGTCATTAACATTTTTTTGGTTTCTTAATTACATTTAACAATTAGACTATGAGCTCGAGATTTCTATCACGCTAAAAATCGAGAGTGAATAATCTAATTGTTTTAGTACAAATCTACTAGTCGTTCAAAATTTTATCTAAATCCTCTTTACAGATACCTTGAAAACGCAAAGAAGCGGCCTTCATTTTGTACACAACTGCCCACTGCTGCGCTACTCACTATCTACAACGGAACAGATAGTGAGTGGCGTAGCCAATCAGAGAACGGCATTCGTGACAGAACGCTAGTAAATTTAGACTAAAAAATATTAGTTGAATGGTACTAGTATACTAATGCAAATGCTGTAACCTGATTGGCTGATCCACTGCACACTATCAGCCATTGGAGTGGAGTGGCTTGGCGTGGTCGACAAAATTGCAACGTTTCCTCGTTTCTCCGAAGTTTTGAAAGAACATTTAGAAACAAATGGGTAATCAAATTCCTGAGTAGACTAAGAGAAGGGCATTTACGGTTTCTTGAATTAAAAAAAGCTAGAAATTTTTGAAAGAAACTGATAAGCGTGCTTACACAATAGCAAATGTCCAATTGCCAATTCAGTCCGCGCGAATTTTCTAAAGCCTGAAGTTGAATACTAAGAACTCGAAATAATTGGAATCGTTACTTGAAGGAAATTTCAGTTAGAATTCTACTAAAACAATTAGATTATTCACTCTCGATTTTTATGATTTATTTTCACCTCATAGAAATCTCGAGTTCATAATCTAATTGTTAAATAGATTCCATGTAAACGTGCTTCTGTTCAGTAACATATCAAAGGAGACGTCAAAAAGTACCAATCAGTGACACACTCTGCTGTCGCCTGGCGTGCCACCTTTTTGTTCCCACCACGTATTTTGACGCCATCTGTGATCTACTACTGAACGCACGTACGGCAACATCGAATTGATATGTTAAGTAATGTCGCAGATATTTTTTGCCCAGTCCGTTACATAAGGACTTTGGACTTTGCAATTGTAGTGAGACCAAGTTCAGTAATATGTCGTCCATCTTTAAATTGCTCCACTTAAAACTTCGTAGTCAAATTAAGTGTTACTTTTTTTGTTAGCTTACCTTAACACTGGAAATTGGACAGATACAATCCCTGAAATTCCATAGGTATGTGCGACATTAGTAAGTTTCTTTCAAAATCAAATAATTGCGAGCTCTTAAAATTTACAATGCCAGCGAGATTTTTAAGAAGACAACAACGCATCATATCCAAGACTACACCAGAAACAAAATGTAAGTTCTTTCAAGCAAAACGTATTCATTTTTGCTGGTTTGGATCATTGTTGACCAGTCAAAGACGGGCGTTGGTAACTATTTATCAAACCGCGAGGCCTAAATTTCATTTTCAATTTGACAGTTTGTTGACGTTACTTCATAAAACTCTATACCATAAATTGTCGAAGATTTTTCACCGGGTTTACCGGATTTTCTCCTCCACAAAAACCCAGCAGTTCTAAATTCTAGTTATTTCTGGAAACAATGGACGAATCGCCACTCCCGGGATGTGCCAATGCTAAATTCTCACATCTATGATCATCTACTCATAATGGTTTCCTGTTTTGAAGCTTAATCATGATGGCTTAACAGATGTCTTTGCAGAGGAGTCTTCAGACGCATTTTTCGTCTGAATGTAGGACTAGGGCGTCGGAAAGGAAATTACCTTAGTTTTTAAACAAGCGCCTCCACAGATCTGATGAAAAAGATATTGCTACGATGAATTTTGCTCAACAAGACGCCATTGATCTTACCTAGTCGATTTCATTAGAGAAAATCCAGTACTAAGGGACTTTTGCAATTGCTTCCCAAGAAAACCAACTGAGAAACCAAAACTCAGGTCGGAAATTCCATAAGAGCCTTCAATTTCGGCCGGTGTTTCTCCCCGACACTGACTGGAAGGGTAAGTCATTGATATACCCGCTTTTAATGGCAAAGTCGCATACAGTGATAATGAAAGTTTCAATACATCAGCCACTTTTAAAACTGAAAAAGAGAAAAAAAGCATTTCACCATCTTTTAACAACGATACTTATTATATGGATAACTCCGTGAACGGGCAAGATGAAGCAACCCCAGCAGGCAAGATGGAGCTATTTTGCCCGTTCGGGACTACCCACCTTTTCCCGCAAGTAAAATTCTCTCGAAAGCCATATAATAAATCTTTTACCTCGCGCATATATGTGGCAGTTGTCTGCTGTGGCGTTTAAAGATTACCAGTTTTCTTTTCGTTTAAAGGCGCAGTGGCCTAGTGGTTAGTGAGTTAACGTTCGCCTCGAGAGTGCTGTCATTATTTTGTCTTTTTGGGGTAAGGAATACTGACTTCCACAATGCTTCTATTAATTAACTCAGAATCTCTAGCGGAATAAATAGGTAACGTGGAATTGGCATGTAGACAAAGTAAAGAAAATCTGACGACATTCGCCTATACATGGCCAACGAAAGGACGGGGCAGAATTAACTATAATTCAAAACTTCCAGCTGGAATTTGTTTTTCTTACCTAGCTTATCCAGTATACGGATGAGTGACGGCCGCTTTGCTCCATTTTTGAACCTTGTAGGCGTTGTGGGCACTTTCACGGAAATCTTGGGCGTTACTTTAATATCTATTTTAGCTCCTGTTTTCAATATTGGTTTTGTTGTACCCCAGTCGGATCTAAGATTAATCTGAAATGTTAATGGGAAGTTAATGAGATGAGAACCTTAGAAAACAGCGATCAAGTCAAGACTAAAAGAACTACGGCCAGACGCGCATAAGGAAGACGGACGGACAGAAATAGTAAAGATTTGTTAAGTGGCCATCCGCTTGCCTGCCTGCCTGACCGGTGGGTTGACTGACTGATTCCCTCACGTTCTGACAGACTGACCGGCTGAATGACCGATGGACTGGCTGAATCACTGACTGACTGACTGCCTGACTGTTAGGCTCACTAACTAATTGACTGACTGATTGCTTGACTGCTTGAATTCTTAGCTGACTCACCAACCGAATTTGACTGACTGACTGACCGACTGACTGACTGACTGACTGACTGAAGTACTAACTGACTTACTGACTGTCTGACTGTTTCGCAGACTGACTAATTGGTTGACTGACTGATTTCTTGACTGCTCGAATGCATGGCTGACTTACCAACCTACTTTGACTGACTGACTGACTCACTGACTCACTGACTGACTGACTGGCTGACTCTGTCTGTTTGTTTGTGTCTAAATAACTGTCAATCATACCGAAGTATCAGTTGTGTAACAACTTCCTTCGCTCGAACTACATTCACCCCCAAGCGATACCCCACCACTGACAGATAGCGATCGTTGAAGAGTTCCCTAAAAAAGAAGGAAAAAAGTACAACAACTTCAAAGTACATTGACACAGAAATGTCTTTGTTTTTTCATTTGTCTAGACATTTCATACCATATTGCCTGTTAAGCGTGTATTTGAAAATGGTTTGATGGTACCACGACGTTTCTGCTTTGAAAATCGGCCTATGACCATTGACATCCGAAAAACAAAGAAACCATTTTTTTTTTTTCACGAAAGAAAAGAAACGTGATCACAGCAAATAGATGCATGTCACAATTTTTCACATGATGTTTGTCATTCTCCAATTGTCATAATAGTTCATCAAGTTTAAACAAAGGGAGTTATAACCGTGATGTTGTTTCGATATCCGACTTAATTAGTATAGATTTTGACGATTTTTTTTTTCCGCTGTTTTCTTTGGTCTTAATTAGTATCGACTGTGAAGATATGTCAAACATTTCAGTTCGTCAAAAATACTCCGCTGCTCGTTGGGGTTTAATTTCATCAACATTCAATTAAGAAATAATTTCTCGGTATTTGCTACGGCCTCTCGTGTTTGATATATTACTTCCCAAGGGGATGCTTTACACTTTTGTTCCAAGGAAAATTTGCGCAATGAATATTTATAGAGAGCTTAAACACGGAGCGATCCTATAAAAGGCAAGGACACGCCACCTTTGAAGCACTTTGTTGGCTTTTTTGTGCAATGATGGAAATCCCCACCCTTTGGGTCCCGGGAAAGGGTAGGGGACAATAGGGGCATTAAATCACTTTTGAACAACAATTTGTCCCCTGGGGGTGGTCCATTTGACAAATTTCGACTATGGGTTCCGGTTCCATCCCCACGTGGGGCGCGCTGGCAATAGAGAAACTGGGTACTAGTTCTACGTATGGAGCTTTAAAAATGGGGGAAGGCATGAGAAAGGTAAGAGTGGTTTGAACCACGCACATCTTGCTTTTACTTCATCATCCACTGCAATTGATAGCTCGCTGGACAAAACTGTTCTGGATCGACGTTTTACAACAAAAAATTAAAGAAAAACAAAGTGACACATATAGTTTTGTGATTGTCTTAAACTTTACTAAATTCCACACATGGAAACTTATTTTTATAAGGATCACGCAAGAAAGGCTTGCGTTACACCTTGTCCAAATTTGGTAACTGAGTCACAAAAGTATGCAAAATCACGCGATTTCGGAGAAAAAAAGAGTCACATTTGAAATATTGTTTTGCGAAGAAACTCTTTACGTGCTGGTGGATATTTTGTCAAGATTTAGACAGGAAAGCATGAGAAAGACC
>Ga0126339_10004521_pt1 | contig 10292 bp, 4 predicted proteins | sample OrbTmetagenome_2_FD_92532 | JGI IMG/M metagenome (GOLD analysis project Ga0126339, IMG submission 92532) | Coral microbial communities from Petempiche,Puerto Morelos, Mexico - Orbicella T R C metagenome | ecosystem: Host-associated > Invertebrates > Cnidaria > Coral | place: Petempiche,Puerto...
ACCGAACAGATAAATTTTTTTTAGCGCAACCTAAAATTAACCTTCAGAGCTTTAAAAGTACTCCACATAGCCTAAAACAGCTTTTAAAAGTATTCGAGAGAAAACGGTCGTTGGGTGCCCCTGGAAGAGAAGAAAGCACAAGCACATTTTAAAAAGAAACATATTGACAAAACATGATTTCCATGGAAACACTGACCAAACCCTATGAGGAAGAAACTTGTCAACTCATGTTGGAGAAATGAAAAGAAATGAAGTGATATTATTTCTTGAAAACGAAATAACATACTTTTGAAGTCTGTGCATACTACAGTTTACCTAATAAGAAACTGTTGAATGTTGTTGAACTGCTCACCTTTAACTGTTAGAAGTTGATCACATGGGGGAAGATTTCTCAGAAGCGGTCATAAGATGTTGCTGTTTCAGTGGATGAAAAATTGCAGTTGACTCTTGAGCTGATCATTTAATTAGCATCAGCATTTTTAAGAACTTCTCAAGTCTGCAAAATAAATAAACAAAATGTGATGGCAGCTTTCTCACCCTCTGAAATCCTTCACTCCAATTTTTTAAGACCATTGCAAATGTTTTATTAATTACTTATATCATACATTTTGCCATATTTTTCACTTAACTGTAATCAATTTGTACCCATCGTTGAAAAGCAAAATTTTCAGAAACCAGGAATGAAATTACAAACAGGTTATCTTTCCATTGCAAGATCTGAGAATATCAACGACCCAAAGTAAATGTTTTATTTAGTAGACTTCCTAGCTACTAAAAAGATAAATGTAAATAACCTGCAGTGTAACGAGTTCAAGAAAATCACATCTTAATTTTCAACGGAATCGCAAAGATATCTTCCCGTGAAAATTTCATATTTATTTCTGTAAGATGTGTCTTAGGTGTGAACAAACATTTACCGCAGTAGCTTCTTCAAATTACTACAAATTTCTCTACATATCCTCAACTTTCGAATCCACCTTGAAAGTTATTTGCGAACCCTCTTTTAATCATTTCTGGTAAAATGACTCAAGAATATATGTAAAGTTTAATAAATAAGATTCTATAATGGGGGTAAATCAATGACCAATTCACACTTATCTTTTTACCGTGAAGTCCTCTAAACAATCATTCACTTTGGGCCGTTAATTATCCCACTAATTCGTCCTATATAAACTTAGGTATAGATAACACAAGATCTCAATAAACTTAAACGACACTTTTGTTTTACTATCAAAAGCAAATAAGAACTTTGCGGATCATTTTAAAGGGCACCGACTCAATTTACAAACATAACAATAAAAAGCTTGATAAATTGTGTTTCTAAATTATTTGGTATTTCAAAGTGAAACAAAATACTAAGACTTATTTTAAAATCATTTTAAAAAAACCTGAACACAAAAAAGTTACTTTAAAATTCAAGATAGGAAATCACAACCGTAAATCGAAACTGAAAGATGTATCATTCCTAGAACTCCTGAAAGCTTCAGGTTTTGTGACCACTGCACACACAATTCAATTGAAAATGAATACAATGACCTATATTAAGAAATTCCCTTATTGAGAAAATTAGTGAATAAAATGGACCATTTATGAAGTTTGATAAAATTTATGATGAAAAGATATCACCTCTTAAGTCACGCTTCTTCATTCAGACGTTTTCTTATACAAATCATCTTGTAAGAGCTTCACAACTTTTCTCAGCCGTAGAAATATTGAGTTTTCTTTGTCACTATACTTCAAGCAACAATATATAGTTTAATATATATAGTTATATAGTTTTCATGTATCATTGTCTGCGTGACTGTTCAGCCTATAAGAGACTCGACCCTGGTTTTACCATATGGAATTTGTTTCACTTCCTGTTTTACCCTATAAACAACTGCAAGACGACACGGAATCTGCAGATTATGCCACAAAACCGTTTTTACAACCTGTAAGTCATTTGTTTTCTCATCAACTTTCTCAGAAACGTTTGGTTTTTTATTATTGATCGATATGTCATACGCATTAGGAAATAACAATTTAGTTCTGAAAGGAAATTTGCAAGACAATAACTATTCGACAGTTTCAGGGTGATCCCAAAGATTAGATAGCGAACGGAGTGGTAGTTAAGGTACCTCCCATGCTCAAAATACTAATTCTCATTTCTGGTTTCTCATATTCTTTTAATATTAATTCTAATAATTTGGCTCTTCAACAATACAATTACTCTAGGTAATGATTTTCTTTTTGCATCATTCTTGCACTGAAACCGTTCAGTGGTTTCTAACAAGACTAGAAATAATGCACTTATCTGAATTTGATGTTTCCAATAGCCAACTTGCTCCAGAATCCAAGAGTACTATGTAATCGTAGATGGTCGCACTTTTTTCCAACACTGATCTGTTTCCAGCCTCGAAAAAAGACAGAAATATCAATAAGTAACTCTTTTTTACCCTCACTCAGTCAACTGACAAACTCGCGGTCGTGTTCAGCATATGAGCTTGCACCGGAATTTAACACGCATGGTTTCATACATTTTCAGAGAACAGTAGTGATTTGTTGTGGTTTCACATTTGTTTAAGAAATCTTGTATCGTCTTAAAGAAAGATTATTTTACGGTTCTTTTATTTCATGTTACGCTGTTTGCAATAATTAGCTCTTATTAACTGAGCAGGAGGTCTGTATGAGAGAATCTTGACCGACTCGTGAGTACAGACCTAACGCAGTGAGGTCTGTTTACACGACCGAAGTCAAGACTCTCTCATACAGACCGACTAAGATGTTTATTGTTTGGCAAACAAGAAACATTTAATTTGTTTAATGTAACTGCTTTGTACCAACTGAACTTCAATCTGTCAAAGTTTGCTCGTCCTGTTTACTTTTGTTTCCTCATCAGGCTTTTTGGCACTTCTACTATTAATTTTTTTGAAGAAAATAGTCAATATTTTTGTACTTTTTTTTGCAACTTTTTCACCGCAAAATGCAGCCGGTCTAGATGGGAAAATCTAGACTGCGGTCAATATCGATTTAAGCCAATCAAATTCGTGAATTCTGTAGTTCCCAGTCCTTGTGAGACACAGCCATATAATAATTGTCTCTTATTAACAGAGCAGGAGGTCTGTCTGGGAGAATCTTGACCGAGGTCGTGAGTACAGACCGAACGCAGTGAGGTCTGTACACACCACCGAGGTCAAGATTCTCCCATACAGACCGACTAAGCTCGGTTAAGATGTTTATTATATGGCAAACAAGAACAATTTAATTCGTTTAATGTAACTGGTTCGTACAAGCTGACATTTTGCTTGCGAACGGCGATGAGCTGAAATTAATTCTGCGAATGTTTGCTTGTCCTCTGTACTTTTTTTCTCATCAGGCTTTTTGGCACTTCCATAAATAAATTTTTTAAAAGAAAGTAGCTAATGTTTTATATTTTAGTACGCGTTGGCAACTTTTTCACCGCAAAATATTTCCGGTCTAGATGCCGGTCTAGATGGGAAAATCTAGACCGCTTTCAATATCGATTTCAGCCAGTCAAATTCGTGAATTCTGTAGTCCCCAGTCCTTGTGAGACACAGCCATATAATAAATGTTCTTCAGATGAAACTTGATAACGCAATAATTTTAAACAATCTTGAGCTGTTATAAAGGGTTAAATTGTAGAAGTCGGAGGACGGACTTACCTTGGACGAGATGTTTCCAATAATCATCTGACACCAAGAAGAGCAGTTCTGAACACTCCGATCCAAATTACCAAAATTGATGACTGTCTTCAGAAGCTCGCGTGCTTTTTACTTATACATTTCTCTTCATCCTGAAGAAAACCGATGAAAACGATTAATCTATTTATTTACCTTGGTTGACTTATGGTTATTTGACTGAACTCACTTGAAATCTAATTATGGATCCTTGCAATGAGAATGCGTCTTGACGAATCAGAGAGGTCTCTGTCGTCCTAGCCAATCTGGTAACAATATGAATTTTAGTTTCGCTATCTTGTTTTCGTGCCAGGATAAGTTTGCAGTTCCGGTTTTATTGTCTCGTGTGAAATGTCCAGTTGAGTGATCCAGGTCTATATGAGACCAATTATTATATGGGTATCATGTTGTAATTTAATTTTCTTGTTATGGTTTCATCTAACTCGGTGCTTTTTCTTTCATTATTCACTCCAGTCACAGTTTAACTTGAGTAAACAGTCGCACGACAGCAAGGTAATCATTTCCCAAACATCCTGTCCCAGGCTTCTCCTTCGCGAGCTTACTAGTTTCTAAGTCTTAACGAAAACGAACACGTTCTTACAGTGATAAAGAAACGCCTTAGCTTGTCTTTAGTCAGAAAGTTTTCAAGAAAAGTTTACAAAGGTTTACAGAGATCGACGCCAAACTCTTTACGTTACAACAATTTTCTAACGAGAGAAACAGTTGTTTCACTTGTTGGCTCACTAATAACAGTAACTGAATAGGTTGCAAAACTTTTCCCGCCCTTAATATTTTTCCAGTTTTTCGGCAATTTGATATTTATTAACATTATAAACAGCTCGTAAGTCGGTCTAAGGTCAAATTTATCATCATCTTTAAAACTTTTTAAGCGTCATTGATATACTAGCCAAATTAATCAGAAGTTCTCACTGAATGGCATTTTAGTCAGTTTCTAAAAAATCAAGAATTCCAGACCGTTTTCGGTCATCATTCATTTGTCACGAACTAACTGTCAACTCTCTGAAAAGGTCTTTTTAATCCCAAACTGAAACAAAGAACCACAAAATTTTGAACCCTGCAGAGAGTTCTCAGAACGTAAAATACAAACTCTTGAGAGGGCCACGCATTTTCTAGTCTCTATTACTGTTTAACTTCGGTACCTCGAACTCTTCACTGAAGTCACTTTCCATTCGATATAATTTTCCGTATTTTACTGTCGGTTTTCTTAAACCTCCGTATATATGAATACCCCTGGGGTAGACTTCATGCCACGAAAAGACAAGATTATAGAAGCATATTCACTTATCTGAAATTCAGTTGAATTGTTTCCATCATCAGTTGGAAGCTATCCAGGATACATAACAAACAGCGTCCTCACGAGAGTTCATTACTTGTCGTACCACACTTCATTTGAATTGGTGATGAAAGCGTTAGTCGTGAGCGCATGGCAAAAGCTGATAATGCTCCAGTACAGTTCCTTTGGATTCACCTTTGCTGCTCCTGTTCGCGGTTTGTGGAAAAACAACAACAATAACAGGGCTCAAGCAGCAAATAAAAGCGATTAGACTCTAACTAACTTAACATAGTTGTGAAGTATGATCACTAACGTTGCTGAACCTCTTTTGCTCTTAATAATAAACTTCCTTCAACATGTGGAATGAAACTTATAAACGACTACCAGCAAGGTTGAGAGAACTGACTGGAATTTTCTTCAGATATGAATTAATGTTCTCTCCCTGTCAAAGTAATTGCTGCGAGGAGAGAGTTTTCCCTTTTCATCGTTTGGGAGAAAATGTAAATGGTCGTGCTTGGAAAGGAACGGTGATAAAACAGATAAAGCTTTAGTAACTCAGTATTTTATAATCAACTTTACTTATCATGATTCAGTCTTCGGTGTTACCTAGGAATAAATGTTCATTATGACCTCAAAACTTTCACAGCGTGAAGGCAATATCGAACCGCTAAAAGGCTAAAATTGAAAAGTTAGGGAAACTAAAGGAAAAGGTAACAACTAGTTCAAAAGAAATTCACTCATGAGAGAAAGAGAAAACATAAACTTGCCTGGAGACGGCACATCGACGAAGATGTCCTCGCTCTTGCTCCTGCAATGCAACGGCGACCGACGCTAAACTGGGTGTGTCATTTTACACCTCTTTATATACCAACATTAAAATTCATTCCACCTATGAGAAATATGCTTTGCACAAAAGTAATGCATCACACGTTGCGATTGTGTCCTTTAAATGTACAGTATATACTGTGAGAAACAAAAAAAAATTGTCAGAAAGCTCGCACCTGAAAAGAATTTGATTCGGGTTTATTGCCAAGAGGGAATAGTTTAAGTGTAAAGCTGTTTTATTATGCATGGGCGTCGGGAAGCGAAGATCTAGTCTTCATTACAAATATACACGCGTAACTGATCTCATTCAATAAAAAATTCGGATTCTTTTTGTAGTTAAGACTTAAAAGGAAACTGATAATAAAATAACGAATTTGAAAATCCAGGGATTTTGAAATATCATTTGAAAGTTCAGTGTATGAAAGCAAAAAATAAATTGAACTTGAATGTTAAGCTAAAATGGAAACACTGCTTAAACTGAAAAATAAAATGAATTTCCTTTCGAAAAGTGAATTCTAAAATGGCTACAAAGTGCAATTTTTCTGCTTTACAGATAATTTGTCAAATTGTGAGTAGATCAAAAAAATTTTTGCACAGCGCCAAAAGACCTCGGCACGAGTTTTAGTGGTACAGTGTTTTGCAGGACATGTTCGCGCAAGAGATGATACCAAGACAAAGGTTAACTATCTATTCTTTTTATTAATAATAATATGAAAGTTTTCATAGCACCATTTCCCAATGGTTCAATGGCGCTTACAAGAAATTAAATCTATAAGCAAATACCTACTATAAAAAATTAAGAAATGTCAAAAACAGACAAAAATTTAAAAAGATATGTAATTAAAAACTTCAACTCAAAAATGCTTGTTTAAAGAGCCACGTTTTCAGTTTACTTTTGAGAATGTTCGTAGAAGACGAGTCTTAAATATCTTTTGGAAGTATGTTCCACACAGTTAGAGCCGACACGGCAAATCAATGGCCCCATAACCTTTTAAATTAAAACTTGGCTTGCAAAGGAGATTCTGAGTGGACGATCTAAGTGTTCTAGCTGGGTTGTGGGGCTTGAGCAGATCTACGATATATTAAAAAGCTTCACTACGAAGAGCGTTGAATTGCTAAGTGATCACTCACGAGAGCTTAGAAGCAAAGGAATAAACCAGTTGGATGGTGTACGTGCCAACCAAAGTGCAGGCCTAATTTGACTTGACACGGGTACACATCTACAGCTTTAGTCCCAAGGCCTGGAGATTTTTCAAGTTGGAAAAAGCAAACAGTCACTTTTCACGGTTAACTGTCATTTTCATTACATCCAAATTCAACCTGGATGCGAGGTAATTCGGGAAAGAAACTTCTAAAGAATTGGTTCATGCTTAGCGTGCTTATATCGAGTTATGGATGCATGCGGGAAGTTTGGAGAGCACGAAAGAAGCGTAAGAGTTGCTCGAGGCGATAGCCGAGAGCAACTCTAGCTTCTTGAGTGCTCTCCACACTTCCCAAGTGCATCCATAACTCGATATACGCCCAGCTAAAAGCACTGAACCAATTCTTTAACATACGCACGGCCGTGCGTACATAGAGATTTCGTTTATGATGGCTCAATAGGAATTAGATAGGACTAGCGCGCGCATGACTCAAAGGTGAGCCTGCTTACAGGCTACAAACTTTGTAACTTATGAATAATGCGTACTTTTATAGCCACACATCGTCGTTACTGTAACGATGTCATGATGTCATAAGCCCTTCGGGCTTGCGCAGTAGAATCAGATGTATCCCGGATGTAGCTGTTGTTATATTAGTGTACATGCTTACCTATCTGCATCCACTCAACCTTCCTACTGTGCATTCCACCAAAATAACAAAATAGGCTCAATGTAAGGCATATGATATAGAATATTCATCTTTAATTTTGTCCTGTATTTTTTGTAACAAGACACATGTATAAAAGTTTTGCAAGCTTTCTCAACGTTTACTGACAAATGTTGCACTAGATCACTCGCATTTTCTTTGAGTAAAATACCATACATAAGCTGTAACAAGCAAACAGTGAATACAAAGCTTTCACTTCTTATAGACGACACAACATTTGCTAAACAATGAACACAAATGCTTGACAACAACACACAGAACAATGCTATATTGTCCAAATCTATTGTACAGCACATGATTCATTCCCCAATCATCCAGTCAATTGTAAGCCTGCTGATAGCTAAGACACATGTCAGGAAGAAGCTTGACGCTTATTGATGTGCCACCAACATTAATAAACACTGTAATGCTCAATAAACACTTAAATCATTTCATGGCAAAGAGCATGAATGAGTTGGCTCATAGAGCCCTTTGATTAATCAGGGTATGGATGTTTTCCGGAAGTACACCCATTAACAGTGAGGCTGTTGCTCCTGTCAATTCTGTGGTACAAAAAGAATAACAAGATTTATGGGCTGTCTCAGAAAAATTATTGTGTAGGACATCTTTAATTAAATGCATATAGCCTGTATGCCAAATTATTTGTTATAGAGAACTTTAAAAGTGCATTACTCTTACAAAACACTAATGAGATTTCAGTTTCTTTGCTTTTGGTTCACCATTCTCCATGCAATCTAAAATTATTTTTCCTGTGGCCATCACACAGAGGAAGGGAACAACTATCCAGATACCGTTTGGAATAATGAACGCAAAAATCAGTTTCTTCAAATCAATGTAGTTCACAAAGTGTGGTCCACCACACAAAGGAGAGCAGATAAGGAAATATAACACTGTCTTAGCTAATGTCATGGTAGAGACCATGAAGGCAAGCAGCACTGCCAGACCAGCTTTGCCTCTGGTATGCTAAAAACGCAATAAAAAACAATAAAATTACTATTTTAATAGTACAGCGTAAGCTCAAGGTTGACAAAACAAGATGGCCATCATGATAAGATATGATAAATGTACCTTATATAATTGAAGGCTGTGTACCTCCAGATCGGATAATGGAAATTTAGTGGGAGTGAGGGGTCAGAAAAGCCACAGTTTTTACAAGAAAGAATAGGGCTTTAGTGAAATTTTCCAAGGGAGGGGGGTGGGAGGGGTCAAACCATGAAAGAAACAACATCCATAGAGGCGGTGATCATGTGGATATTTTTTAAAACAACACAATGTGCTTATTGTTGGATATTTTGCAAGTCTCGTAGTCTTTCTAATACACGATAGTGTAGTCTGTAATTAAGGTAAATTATTAAATCATTAATGATTATTATTCAAATAATAATTTAAATAGTGAAGTTTATACAAAATGTTTTATTATTTGTCACATAAAAACTTTAATGTGTTATTCCAGAAAATATACATACCCCTCCTGCAGAGGGTTCTTAGTTTGACACCCCACCCACCACATCCCTCCAGAAATTCCAGTTTTGGTTCATTACTTCCTTACTTATTTCTTAATACTCTTTGTCCCCTGTGGGGCATAAGGCAACAACAATCCTTCTTCATTTATCCCTATTTTGTGCAATATGTAGTACCACACCCCAAGTGAATTTTACCTCACTGAGCTCAGCCATGACAGTTTGATGCCAGGTGTTTTATGGCTGACCAGGTTTCCTTTTGCCAGGTGGTGTCCACTGCAGGGCAACCTCGAGGATATGAGCTGATCCATTCTTAGTATGGCATGGCCCAGTCATTGGATGGTTTTGGCTCGTACTTCCCTTCAAATGTTTTTGGCTTTTGACAGCCACCCTCCTCCCTTGGAATTTCCAATAACCGCTCCTTGGAGTGGATATGGATACTTGCTGGAACCACAAATTATAAGGCAGACTAACAAAACTAATGATAATATAGCTGCACTGTTCTAACTGTGAAGTACTCACCATTAATATAGTGATGATATTCAGGCAGATCTCCACCAGGTTCATCCTAAAAGAAATTATAACAAATTTAAACTAGGTAAGGTAATGTAAGGTAAGGTAATTTATTTTACGTCAAGAACATGGGGAGTGGTTGCCCAAGTCTCCCGAGCCAGGGGCTCATGATAAAAGTGTTTTAAATTTTCACAAAAAAAATCTTTGCTAAATCTCCTCTTGAAAATACACAAAATACGCATCAAAAAAGATGATGTGTTACTATCCAGACCACTGATGCTATATACAGCCAGTTTGTACGTTGACATGAATTATTGCCATTAATTTTGAACCTCTTTTGACTTGATGGTGGACATCAGTATTATCTTAACTTCACACTTCCCATACCTGTTTATTAGTCCTACTCTTTTTTCCTTCCCCTGTGACACTCATCTCTTGGTGCTCTTTCTATTCTAAAATATTTATCAGTGCTACAGAATTTGTCTTATTTCCCCACTTTCTGCCACGTTTGGAATCCAACTTCCTGCTCTGCAAGCCCTGTTCCCCCACTACTTGATGTAAACTTACCATGTTTGTCCAATGCCAAATGCATCATTAGGATCTTTGTATATTGGGTCAACTTCTATGTAAAGGTTGTCTGAAAAAAATAGAAAGTAA
>Ga0126339_10004522_pt1 | contig 10292 bp, 6 predicted proteins | sample OrbTmetagenome_2_FD_92532 | JGI IMG/M metagenome (GOLD analysis project Ga0126339, IMG submission 92532) | Coral microbial communities from Petempiche,Puerto Morelos, Mexico - Orbicella T R C metagenome | ecosystem: Host-associated > Invertebrates > Cnidaria > Coral | place: Petempiche,Puerto...
GCCGCTGTGAAGGGTATGGTTTTCAAGCAGTTTACTCTAGGATAGGGTATATAAATCAGAGCGTTTGGGTCTAGAATAGGGTATAATTTTTTACAAAACTGACTAGTTGGTTGAAGATTTTATCTAGACTGAGGAAACCAGGAATTGCCACTCAAAAATACGAAAAAATCAAATCGGCAAGTTTAAATTTATGCAAATCAGTCTCGACAGTGTCGATAGATGGGGGGATTTGGGGAGTTTACTCTAGTATAGGGTAGCAAAATTCAGCTGAACCAGCTCTGTTATAGGCTAAGGGTTTCAGGGTCCCAGCGGCACATCCCCACCCAAAAATTCCCAAAGTACCCCCCCCCCCGGGCGATGTACCTCGTGCACATGTCGTGTGTTCGCCATTATTTCGTATCACTCGTGCTCGAAAGAGTTCAAACGCGAGAGAAGTGAACCAGGATACTTACTCCTCCTTTAGCTTGGATGTTTTGGCGATCATTTGGACAAACTGGGTTTTCACTCCTATCGAAAGTTAAACAGAAAAAAAAAAACCTTTAGAGACTAAACAATTGATCGAAATATATTAGTCAGAATTTAACTGAGAATATATTCTTCGTGTAGAAAAGGTTTTACTCTATTTTTTCATCGCGTATATTGACTGACTGATTCACATATTGATAAGACTTTTTTTTCGAATCCGACACAAGCCTTTTATTGCATTTCGAGTTCCTGTTTCCGTGAGCCGTTAATAACGGATACTACAAATGCCGTACTTTTTTTTTTTTCTCACACTCATAAATAAAAATCATAAATAAAAGCAATTTTAAGGGAAAAACGTCCCGGTCGATAATCGAAAGTTCTGTTCCTAAATTCCCATTTTATTTTGCCAAGTTCCACTAAATTTACAAAGTATTTGGATAAAAAGATTCCACAGAGAAGAAATACGGGATTACAAAAATGGAAGTGGATTACAGTTCAGCAAATTTGATTTTGAAATTGGCATTCTAGTGAAACCTCTTCTGCAAGATAACCGAGCAAGTTTACAGCAAGCTCCCGGCGTTAAATATGTAGATATCACACGATATCAGCCAAGACTAGTCCCTAACTCACGTACCCCTTAGCGATTTGATCTAATTAAAATCTGAGAAAAAATATCTCTTCATTTTTAGATAATTCTCCCGCAAAAAAGTTTCATCCGAAAAGCAATATATGCAAACTGTTATCTCGTTAGGAAAACACGAATTCCCAATGACCAAACAATGGCGGAAGACAAATTTTTCCCACCGGAAGTATATACGCCGATTGTGTTTTCCTATTCGAGCATTGAAACATAGCGTATGCTAGCATACACGTAGGATGAATCTCATTAAAAAAAAAAAAAAAAAAAACTACATCGATTTCTTCCTCTGTTTTTTGAATTATTTTACTACGCTTCTAAAGCTATACTTTCGATCTAAATCAAGGGCTGACGGAAACTAATGGCCGGAAGCTTAATTTGGATTTAAAACTTTACATCGCGTCACGTACAGACTGCATAAACACGTTTACTGATTAGAATATGTAGTGTAATTATTCTGTAGGAAAACCATGGCCTTGTCGAAGACTTTGAACATGGGGCACAATGTGATACACTCACTTTGTAGCACAGACCATAGTTAGTAGAGTTAGTTCTCCTCCACTGACTATGCACAGACGAAAAAAAGAGATGAAAAATGGCTCTCAGTGTAAATTATAAAATCGCTTGATTGCTTCGAAAGGTGATACTGAAAAGTCGCAACACTTCCTTGAATCGAACGCTTCATAAAGATTCCACGATGAAGAAACGCTTGCCAATTTTATACGATATAAAGACAGAAGAAGACATACCTCAGAATCCCAAGCAAGCAATCTTTACAGAATCGATGGCCACACTCTGTCGTTTGTACAGCATCCCTCATCGGCAAAAGACACACCGGACATGTTTGACTGTCTAATACCTTGTCCACAAATTCGTAATCGTAGCCACCAAACAACGTTGGACGAGTTTCTTCTTCGTCGCTGCTACGAACATCGTAAACATCAACGAAATCGGGCTCGAATTCTTCGTCAGATTCCTCTTCGTCGCTTTCGGACCTATCGAGAAAATGATTGGCGAAGAGAAAGAACGCTCTGCGCCTCGCGTCCATCGCTTGCGAAGCGAATTGAATGTCGAAAGGGTGGCGGAAGTTAAAATTCTTTTTACTATTGCGTGACGTTACGCCTGAATTGTCTGGTTTGTTTACGTTTGGAGGCATGAATTATAGATATGCTGTCACGTCATACAAAAGTGCCTTTCAAAAAAAATACAAAACAAAGGGAGAAAATCACTAATGATAAAGCAGTAGACCAAAAAGGAACAAGATTGGATGATCTTGGAAGATTCCGTCGTGTTACGAATGACGAAATTATAAGGATTCCGTGTTTGGTTCCGCGTTGGTTCCGCTGAACTGCATTGACCATATTAGGGACAAGGAACTACCACGCAAATATCAAACACAAAATTCCTTCGATAGTTGATGTCTTGTCCAAGAACACATCACAATGTCCCCAGCCAGGGCTCAAGCCCACACCACTCGATTCGTAGACGACCGCGCCACTGAAGCCTAAAGAAAAAATACTTGTGATCCATAGGTAATCGCTAATCGGCTGTTAAACATTCGTAGGAATAAGAGTACTCAGTCGACCATGAAGTGTCCTGCATCACGTACAGAAAGTTCATCCGGTTCGGGATGCGAAGACCGTGATTTCTAGCGCGTTCCCTGCCTACCGAGGGTCCAAAATAGAGTGAATATGACCATTACCCTGGCCATGCCTGAGGGGGGAATCCTGGGGTTTCATATGACTAGTGTATTAGTGCCCCGAGGAATTTTGTTACAAATTATACGCCCTTGTCCCTACACAAGCACGCGCGAACACGCAAACGTGCGCACACAAAACAACACACATTAGAACTAGCAATCGTTACGGGATTATGTTGCAGTGTGAACATTGGAAAAGGAGTCTGCTACTAGAACGCATTAGTAGTATGCGCAGCAGACGCTCGAGTGATAATAGAATAATAGGAAGCGGGTTGAAGCAGCCCACAAGCAGCGTGCGTGGGCTAAGGCACGCGAGGGAAAGGAAGTAGATCCGCGCGTGTCGCAGTGATTCCCTTTCATATTGAGGAAAAATGTTCGGTTTGTTAAGACGGTAGTGTTGAGCGATTCAGCTATGTAAATAATGCTGATAGTTTACATTTAATTAACACTGGCTTGCTATTGAGTGATTTTTAATGTTTCATATTTCCATATTTATAGTTCTTTTGAGCATATGACTCTACACTTTCCAGTGTGTGTCATCAGTTCCAACCAGTCCTATCAACGGCGATATAACCAGTCTGACTAGTTATTATCGACAGGTAAAATCTGATTACCAAGATCCAGCATCACGAAGCTATCTTACACAAAGCGTATAAGCCACATCAGTCTCGCTTTAAAACCATAATCCAAACTTGCGCAACACAACCAGTCCATTTAACAATGCTTATGACTCGTAGGGAAACTCCCAAATAAAAATGAGGAGGGAGGGAGAGAGCGAGTGAAATGGGACCCCAAATCGCACTTTGTGGGTGACTCGAATTTGTTTTCATCCAGTTTCTGACATTTTTTTCAACTTTACTAACCTAAAGAAGCATCGAAATAACTCAACTAAAGAAAACTCCAGTCATTTTTACATGGGAGTCTGTCGTCCCCTGGAGCTTGTAACTATTCCATTTCCGTCGCTCTTCTGATGCAATCTATCTTGACCTTCCCAGATCTGATATGGACTGTCTTCTTCTGACGTTCAATCATCGGAATGCTCTGAAAGCTATTTACTGATAACCAATACACTGAAGACAAGTGATCATTGTATCCTAGTGCTTTATCCAGTCCCTGTGCTGTAAGCTAAGGAATGAAGTCTGGGCCTTGAATTCCATCTCTGCCAGCTCCCTGACCGAGGGTGCCAGTTCTGCTGTGTGCGTCTCAAATATTCTCCCTAAAACGAAAACAAATAAATAAGAAATAAATGACTCTAAAATCAAGAGAAAAGCAGGAATTGTGAATTTAATGGTGCAGAAAATGTGCGATTCTGAGAACTCGCATGACAACAATATTGCTAGAGCGCTGCGGTAATGACTTTCGAAAGGATAGTCACTTATCAGAATGAAGTGCAGTCCTCCATACAGCACTTCAGATCAAAGAATATCTTTGTCAACCAATCAGAACAAGAAAACATTGATACAGCCAAGGCAACCTTCATCAGCCAATCAGAGCAAAGACAACCTTCAGCCAATCAGAGTAAGGAAAACCTTCATACAGCCAATCAGAGCAAAGAAAAGCTTCACACAGCCAATCAGCGCAAAGACAACCTTCATAAGCCAATCGTAGCGAAGAAAACCTTCATCAGCCAATCATAGCAAAGAAAACCTTCATAAAACCAATCAGAGCCAAAACAACCTTTATACAGCCAATCAGAGCAGAGCAAACATTCACAAAGCTAATCAGAGTGAAAAGAACCTTCATAAACCATTCAGAGCAAAGACACCTTTAAGCCAATCAGAGCAAAGCAAATGTTCATGCATTTAGTCAGAGAAAAGAAAACGTTCATCAGCCATTCCGGTGCAAAACTCTTATCCGTAATCCTGACTCACGAAATTCGCTTTCCTCGCTTCAAACGTGTCTCGCGTTCGCCTCAAGCCTACCTGGGGAAACCCTAAAAATCGTAACTCCCGCAAGCTAAATTATAGGACAGAGAAGTTGAAACACCTTGGTAGCCCCGTTGCTCCTGCCACTTAACGTGAAAATCATAACCATTCACCACAACGTTAATCAGAGACAAGAGTGCCTCTGGTACGTATGTCTGGAACTCACCTTTCCGTCAGCAAAGGTCATTTTGTAATAGGCCATATTCGTATTCTCGGTATTGGACTGGAACTAGCTTGCAAGTGAGGCTAATGGGGGGGAGTCTTTTCAAATGTAAATGACATTCATCTCTTTTTAATGATATTCCCCCGCGTGAGCCTCCATTGCAAGCTAGTTCCAGTCCGATACCGAGAATACGAATATGGCCAATTGTGAAGGTGACCACAAAATGAGTATCATACAACACTAACCTGCCCCTCTACGTTTCTCCCCATACGTCACTTTGCCGTCAAATTCGTTGTGTGGAATTTTCATGTTGGGTTGAATGGACGAGATTGTCTCTTTAAGATGTTCCTCCACGTCAGCTAAATACTACAGAAAAGAACGAAATGGAGAAAATATACATTAAATGAACCGCTTTGTGAAACGTGGCATCAAAACGTCTAACAACTTTGATAAGCTAAGTGAAAGCGTAGATATCATAATTTATTTACCTGTTTCTCGTCATACCAGATAGCACAGCCTCCCTGGTCCTTCAGCCGTGTGTTATAGCATCCTTTACCCCGACTGGAACACGTGTGGTACCATACCTACAGTTAAAGCACGCCAGCATTTAAATAACCGGGTTATCGCCTTCCTGACTATTACGGTATTGCTGAAAGGCAACACTTAATTGAAAAAATTGCACCAAAATGGAACCACACGTGGTACAACGAAACTGCAGTACAACCTCGCTTTCTAGAACTCTGTTGTCTTGCACTCCCCACTAACTCATATCACTTTCCCCTGGATGTACTTCTTCAATCACTTACTATCAACTATCTCGAACTCCTAAAAGAGGAAATTTACTACAGGCGCAAGTTAAAAAGAAACAAATTCGGCGTCAATGTAACATTGTTTAGCACAACTTTCGTATCCTCGCTTTTTTTTTTCCTTTTTAACTCTCCGTTCTTTAACCAAGCCTACGAAGTTACATAGTGAAACATTTTCTAGGTTGGGACCCAAAGAGCAAGGATTCGTTATACATAACACAGTTCGATGAACATGTAACGAACTGTACCTTTTCTTTAACGTCCGAAACGAGAGAAATTGCCAGGCCCATCCTAAAGGAAGAAGAACATACATTCTTTTTATCACAGTTCTGAGAATGTGGTAGCAGACAAGAACAATGTCTTCTAGTCCCCCAGTTGACGTTTAACGTTTCTCTCCCAACTTGATTGCTCGAAAATGTGTTGACATTGTAAGGAGAATTTAGAATTACATAACTATACCCGCCATTAACAAATATGGGGTTAAGGTAAGTGGTGTTTCCACCACAAATGCCTCGGTTACTACTTGTTCATGAAGGGCCAGAACTTTAGAGTCATAACCCGGCTGGGGGAAAACACTATTGATAGGATTGTGTCTATGACAATGAAAAATTAGCGCAAACACCCTCCCCTGCAATAATAGCTGCATTTTGCTTGTATCCTAAAAGTGGGTGATAGCAGGATGTGCGGTCTGACGCAGATTACAGGAATACACCTACGCTGCAGTTCAATATTACTATCATATTTACGCTAATGTGTATTATTTTATCTTTTCTGGTGTTCACAAGTGCTACTCGTTGAGATAAAAAGCTCAAACCTAGATTCACATTTACCTCTCTGCTCTTCCTACTCGTCCAATTCTGTGCACGTAGTTTTGTTTGTCGTCTGGAAATGTTACATTCACGACTGAAAAGGAAGCAAAAGCGTAAGTTTCTCGTTAGAAAGGAGGAGGGGAAGGGAGGGGAAGAAAAGCTAGGGAGGGAGGGAGGGGGGAGGGAGAAGTGGAAATGCTGAACTAAAAAGATAGACTGAGTGAAGACGTGTGTTCTCACCGTATGGTACACCCGTGATGTCGATGCCCCTGGCAGCGACGTCAGTACAGATAAGGAATCTCACTTCGCCTTCCTGAAAAAAGAAAAGAAAATGCGCCATGGTTTAATTAAATGTGGCCCATAGGGTCACTGATCATTTACAGTGTTGTGCGCGCTAGTGTCAAATGTCGAAAGCTGGTTTTCGCGCACGTTTCTCCACCCAGTTCAACCAAACCTATCAAATGATGATGATGACTGTTATATCCAGTGTTATACTACATGAAGTAGGACTGCGCTTTTTTGTGTGTTGTATTACATGAAGTAGGACAGCTGAAATAAATCATTCCATGTGTTCCATGTATTCGTGGTACTTCTACTGTTAATCGGTCTTAACAGTGATAAACAGTGTTTACAAATTTAACTAAAATGAGATATCTTAAATTCAAACATCTTTAAACTAAGGTCATGACCTTGCTTGGTTTTCTATCTTTTTATTAACTCATTTTACAACAGACAATTAGAGTTGTCCCTTATCATGTAGCGGGATTAATCGTAATGCAAATGCAGATGTAATCTATAAACCAACAAAACACGGAAGGGCTTTCATGAGCTTGTTATAAAATACGTTTCTTCCAAATTGAAATAAAATTAAACAAGTAATATACAGCTTCAGCACTTAAATTTGTCCTTGCTAATCCAGGCAATTGAATACACCTTCTGACTTTTTACTTTTAATTAATCCAAAACGCGGGCAATAGGAAATAACCGAATTAAATAAAACTAATTTCCTTTCAAGGTTTTGAATCAAGACTCAGAGGCAAAAGGTACTCCGAATGCTTAACTGTCTCAAGTGCTAGGTCTTAAGGGGATGGCCCAACCCTTTTCTCGATCAATGTAAGGCCAGAAGTGCCAATAGGAGCCCATGATCTGCTGCCAACACTGTGATTTCGTCGATGCAATTTCTAAATAAAAACTCACACCTCCTCAAGAAAATGAGGTGTAATAAAAAACACATTTTACAACGCCCCCAATCTCTCGCTCCTTTTGGAGTACATCAAGCCATACGACAACGCCAAACTGTTGACCAACTAAGTGCCGCCTTCCTTCTGTTCGAATAGCACGTATGTAAGTGTAATTTTAGCGCTAGCCTCTGTAGTGTAACTAGCTATTGTTACCTTAAACGCTTGCAAGTTTGCTTTTCTTTCCTGTGGGGATCGGTCACTATGGAGACACACACAAGAGTACTCATTGACCATAGCCTTTGGACCTGGTGAAGAAAAAATACACAATACACCTCTCAGTAACCAATATACAAATAATCACTTCTGGCCAATAACAATAAGGGTAAATAACCTGGTAAACCAATCATAAAGCGAAGCAAGAACAAACAAATGGTGCTGAGCGTGGGAAAACATTCACCCTGTGCAAAGCGCGGGAAAACATAAAACCTCAATGCAAAAGCGCGCACGTCAAGCTGGTCATGGTTTCGCTCATTGGTTGAAAAAAGACAACGTTCATTCTGATTGGTTTAAGACCCTTGACAGAGAACTCGACAAAAACAGAAAAACAGCAAGCACCACTGTTACTCAATGCATTGTCACTACCTCCGCCTAAGGAGACCAGGTATTGTTCCACATTATCACAATCCAGTTTCGTACGACAGAAGATTATTGCTTGGTCCATTTTATGTTCCTTGATGGCTGTCACCAAGTACTCAACCTTCAAAATCTTCACGGCCTCGGACAGAGATTCTGCACAATGAGAAAGTGCACGTTAATTATCGAGCTTATATTAAGTCTCATTCAAGATGTGTCAAATAACTCGTACCTGGAATTTGACCGCCAGATTTCATGTTGTCTTTTGCATGGATTCCATCAGTCTAAAGAAAAAAAAAACAGTGGTCAAATGTAAAAGAAAATAGCTGAATATAGGTATGGGTCACATGTTTGTCACAACAACTGAAAGGTGGTTCTATATGTGACCATTCAAAACTATCAAACTGAGCTTTCGTGTGGCGCTGCTTGTTATACTATGCAAGGTCGGTTTAAAATATCGTGAAACCTTAAGGGACAACATTTCAATGAAAGCGGTCGAGGAGTACATTCATGTGGGACTGTTCACTACAGTAAATAGTTTGAATCAAGGATAATCGGTAGTTCGCGTGATCATCCCTATGTATTGCGCTGTGCAGGGTTTTCCTACCTGACTGATATCCTAATGCGTGACCATTCAAATAAATACTGTCCAGCATGCACTTTCATCGGCCTCGTTCCCAGTCTCTATCCCCTTTCCTCTGCCTCGATAACGCGCAGGATTGTTCAAGTCCGTGACACCTTCTGTTTTAGTTCCGTCATTGTTAGGAAGGTTAGCCAGAGCACCGTCACCAGATTCATTCTCTTACCTTAACATAGCTGACACGCGAGCAGATTGCGGCTCGCACGATGGAAGCACCGAAACACGTGAAAAAGTAAAAGCCTGAGCGCGCATGTTATGAAGGGTAACCGTACAGCAAAAACCATTTCATATTATTCTCTTAAAAAACACTGCAGAAACAAAGATTTGATTCTGTTGAAGCTATAAAGCACTTAGTTAAGCAACAAGCAAGATTTGAAAACGTTTGGTGCTTGGTGCTAGGTGTAAAAACGTTGCACACAGGTTCTACGTTAGTGATTGAAGATAGAGGATTATGGTAAGTCACACACCTTAACTTTATTCTTTAGTTTCTGCCATGAGTTGTCCGCTCTGGGATCCACATGGCAAACCTATAAAGCACAGATATAATTACGACAAAGTATACCATCCTAGATAAAATTCCTAGCTGCTTTGGCTCCCTGCCAGGTTTGCTTCACCCCCGACTCATTCTCGCGGCTTCGCCTCTCTTGCGTGAGTCTGGCCGTACTCTTAATCTATTTGGCGACCGTGTTTTCAAAATGAAACTGGTGCAGTAATGAAAAAAATGTTATAAATTATTTACCACGTGGTGGACGGTTTCGGGAACAGCATCCTGTCCTTTGAGATCAACCCAGGTTGGAAAGTGCATGATTTTATCCTAAGAAAGAAATAACATTCCTGAGCCCAAGGCAAAATAAAGATTATGCCATCTGTACACTGTATATCATGTGTGTTCTTCTACACTTGCCTAAACGGAGACTCTAGTTTTCGTGAGGGAGGCTGTTTATTAACATAACATTCTTTGCACGATAAGCTAAAATCCTGACAACGTTCTGTATTGCCGGATGTACTCGTATACCCTGATTCATACATGTGGTTAATAGGAATCTTTAAGTAGTTTTACTGTTCACCAAAGAACAGCCTTTAGAGGTCCAATTGTTAGTAAAAAAAAAATTATGCGTTTCCACACCTTTCACGGAAATGTTGGTTTTCACAATTTTAAGTAAAATTACAATAACATACGTTCAGCTCTTCTGCTCTTATTACAATGTAGGTATATGTAAAAGGTTGATTTGCAGATAAGATTTACAGCGGTGAGCATACTATCAAGGTTTTACATACACATATAATCTCTTTTTTCATTATTATTATTATTATTATTATTATTATTATTATTA
>Ga0126339_10004524_pt1 | contig 10288 bp, 5 predicted proteins | sample OrbTmetagenome_2_FD_92532 | JGI IMG/M metagenome (GOLD analysis project Ga0126339, IMG submission 92532) | Coral microbial communities from Petempiche,Puerto Morelos, Mexico - Orbicella T R C metagenome | ecosystem: Host-associated > Invertebrates > Cnidaria > Coral | place: Petempiche,Puerto...
ATTTTGACGTCATTATGCTAATTAGGACGGCGGTCTTTGTTGACAAAAGCACAGCTTAAACTTCTTCTTCTAATATTTTACAGTTTCAACTGCGCCAAAATTTTATTGCATATTTTTACAGGTGAGACATATTGCTCTTTAAGTGGAAGGTAGTTTTGGGATCCAGAGTGATGTACTTTTGGCGATATTTTCCTTTAAATTTCGCCTATTTTATGGCGTTTCATGAGCAGTTTGAAAGGGAAGAAATTTAAAATTCTGTAAAAAAAAATCAGATGTTGGTCAAATTGCCAAAACAGCCTCTCAACGTAACAAGAAACATTTGCTTGTCTCGAATAAAGTATGTATCCGGATTTATACCGTTTTCTTGGTATGGCAAACTGTTAAAAATGTCCCCTAAAATAGCCGCTGAAAGCCCTCTCAGAGGGGCAAAACCAAGATGGTCGCCCCAGCGCTAAAATACCGATCGAATTGAACTGAAAGTTGTATTTTTGTGAATCGCTTATCTGGACCATTCATGTGAGAAAGTTTGAGGAATTTGATTTTTTCTTGTCCAAATGACCGTAGATGAATTTTACAGAGGGCGGCTCTTAAAATCGAAAATTGTTCTAAATTTGTTATGGAATTGACGTCGAGAAAAAGTCTCGTTCTCGAGATCAAGAAAATACAAACCAACAAAACTTTCATGGCTTCAAAACAAAACTTCAAGACACATTTTGGTGTCTTTTGAAGTAATTTCACTATAATCGGGTTCTTCTTTCAGTCCATTTAATTTCATTGAACAAAAAGCATGGTTTGAAATGTTTTCGCGATTTATTCGAAATAAAATATACAGAATCTGTTTTTATTCTTGCATATTTCCCTGGCCATACATCGTAATCTCAGAAATTGGCATCAGATTTTCAATAACAAATCTGGTTCGTACAAAATTCATGCTTTATCAATTTTCATATTTTTGATTTATCGTTTCCATGGAAATATCGATTACCCTAAAAAAAAAAACCATTCAACCAAACTTCAATCTTTTTCGAAAAACTGGTTGGTAAAACGCCAATTGAAAATGCTAGGTATGGTCCAAAAAAAACCTGTATCAAACCACCTTAAGTCGTACTATTGAAAATCTTGTCAAAATGAACCTTTTGTTTGTTAAATGTGTTGTTACATATAACAGGGTAGGCTAGGAGAAGTTAAGCATTTTTCGTTACCTTTACAGCCAGCTTCCGGAATTGTTTTAAAATTGTAGAATCCGTCATCGCAGGTACATGCTGTTCTCTCTGCGTTTGAAATTGAGTTTGAAGGACATTGAAGACATTTTGAATTGCTGATGGTACTCTTATGTGAACCTCTTGGACATTCTGGATAATGCATGGACAAAACATCAATAATGCAGCATTACAACTGGGAATATTGCAAAGCTGTTTGAGTGCAGTGCATATCTACACAGTTTTGAGCCATATTTTCAGAAATTTCAGTGAGGTTATCGGGGAAAATCCTTCATTGATTTGATTTGATAATATCTCATATCATGCGATGCACTTTTTCCCACTTTTCATTTTATAGTATCTATGTATATACTACAAGTTACTTAGGAGTGACAAAAGCACATAAGCGAAGCAATCGTTACTAGCCTTTACATTCCAGCGAAGCGATAGTTCTGTTGACAAGCTCGTAACCAGCTATACAAAGGCAGGCCAAGTCATCTTCGATGTTCCATTCTCCATTACTGAGACACAAACCTGATAACTTGATTTTATTAACCGAGTTAACATCAGCACATTTTCCTTCTTGTTCTGTTAGATTGGAGTCATTTGCTGGGGCAACTGTCCTTGGGAATGTCATTAAGGTACTGCCTATCTCGGGGCAGTATCTGTAGCTAATGACAACTTTCGTCAATGTTATGCAGGCTCCTTGGTCTAAGAATGCCAGATATATACCCCGAGCTCTGGTAACCACAGAACCATAAAATACGTCTGTTTTAATTTTTCCCTGAGGAGGCAAACTTTCCGGCGTTATGACTGCTTCTTTCCGAAACATCACTTTAGTGGGGTCAGGAAGAGGTTCCTTGGTATTTGTATGATGGGAAAAAAGAGTTAAGTATGTTTTGCAGAACTGACTAGTATCTATTTTAGGGCAGTTTAGGAGGATGTAATGTATTTCAATATCCAGCCGTTTAGCATTCCTAACATCAATGAAGTCCGTTCGTAACCAGTTCTTTGGTTCCCTTGTGATCTGTTCACTAACATCGCAAACTTTGTACCTCTGGTTTACAGTTGAAGGGTGGATCCACTATTAAAAATAATAATAATAAAAAAAAAAAAAGAATAGAGATAAAAATGTTACCAATGAAGTTAGTGCAGAGAGCTTGTGTTTTAATTATAATTAACTCGTTTGAGCTACAATTCTGAAAACAGATATATGACCCGTTGACCCAAATCAAACACTTCTAACAAGAAACAATACACCGTAGTAAATCATATATTTATAAATTATGAAATTATAATTATTATTATTATTATTTATTTTTTGTTTTGATGAACCAGACGATGTTTTTGAAGTTCATTATTTAATGAAAACAATACACGTTTCGGATGAGACATCATCCATCGTCAGTTGTACAGTGAGAAATAAAATGAGGATATGCAATAAATAGTATAACAAAGTGAGATATTAACAAGAATAATTAAGGATGAAGGCGCGAACCAAAATAAGGGGTAAAACTATTTAAGCTAAGAAAGGAGACTAATTAGTATGAAAGGGATAAATTAAGATACTTGACCTACGAATTTAAAGACGGCAGCTCCCAAAGGAGCTCACAATATTCCTCAATGGGGATATGATACATACAGTACTTGAAAGACTCAATAATATTTCACTCATAAACTCATAGGCTCATTTAGCTCATAAGGACTGTTATTGGTCTCCTCCACACTACGTCACATTTCACGTTTTTTTTTTTTTATATCATGACAGATATGCCACTCACCCCTGCACCTTGTGAGTCTATTTTGATTTCCCAGTTCCATAGTACAGAACCGGATCGAGGCTCATTGACAAGAATTTCTGAAGAGGAAAAGGGGTAATATTGAAAGCAGATAAATTGTCTAGAAACACTCTGCATGTTTTTTCACACCCCACCGAAAGTACACATAACCAATAACATTTGTCAGGCACAGACTAATTGCACAATATACTCATGATTAACAGGTAGAACCCCCACTATCTGATCGTCCAATTTTGCTAATCACTTAAAGTATCAGACTACAGACTGAATTGAGCTCTGCTCAGTCCTATCACCATAATTATAATAATCAATCATATAAATACTTGTAAAGGTCTTGATTTTGATCAGTTTCTTTACTTGCATGCTTTATAAGATACCGCACAATTATTTATTGGTTTGTACAACTTCACAGAGATAAAATTCAAGGACTTTCCAAAGACAAAAAATAATTTTCAGGGACTAAGCTTTATACATGATGAATAAATTGACATTCTTCGTCCCATTTTTCCCCTGCCAAGGTTAAATTAGTATCTATAATGATCAACATTTTTGTAAAATGACCACAGGTGCTGGCTGGAACATTTGTACTTTCATGTCTGAGGTACAGGGATGAACTCACACTCATTTGAAATATACATGTATAGAGAAACGTCCCATCATTATCACCCAACGTTCCTTAGCATAATCATTTGATTTCTCAGAAAAGTGATTTGGCATTAGGAATTTAACTAGCGAACTTCAACGACTTTTCAAGACCTAATTTGAAAGAAATCAAGTACTTTCAGAGGACATTAACTTTGGTTAAGTCCTTGAAGTTTACTAATTAAATTTCTTATGTCAAGGACATTTCAAGACGACTACCAAAGAAAAGACACTTTTCAAGATAGTATGAACCATGTAGATATACATCCCAGCATTTCCCTTCAAAAAACTGGCCATTCAATTTTGCATGACTTCCAGTTTCTATAAAACAATTCCTTTTTTTTTTTTTTTCTAGGACTGGGTATTTAGCCAAGTGCCCAATCCCCAGTCAGGATAGCTTGCCAGAACCAGGCTCTCGTGTTTGCGCCAGAGTCCTGAGCAGTGAGGCGGCGAGAGACATTCAAATGAGACGAGACGAGTGTGACACCAAGAGCCTGCTGACAGACTACAATTAGGAGGAACACCCATTACTAAAGCAACCAAACGTTCTTGTTTACTGACTTAGTTTTGATACCCTATAGCCTACAAATAGGGTCAGAGGGGAGGGGAAAACTAGGTTAGCCAAGAACAACATGGTGGAGACTGGATGACGAAGAAAGGCACACAGCTGGGTGGCGGTCCTGGGGGACTGTCAGAGCTCTAGCGGCAAATCGAAGTGGATGGAAGGAAGAATGTCAAAGCTTGATATGCCTTATAGTATGGAGTGATATTAAAGTAGAGGTAGGTATATCCTCATGAAATCCTGCTTTTATTTGGAAGGGATGCTTTCCATTTCAGGAAATGTTTCAAAGTTACTTTGTTTACTGTAATAGACCCTTCCACGGTTTCTGACGCCATATTGTTTGGGTGGCAAACGCAGCAAACATTGCAGTAAATGCGTGGGGAAATTTAAAAGTTTGATGCCCGGTAAGTTGAGATTGATTGACTTTCTGAGTGTTTTATGAGTTACGAGGAACAGATACCAAACAGAGAGCTTCTTGGTCAAATTTGAACAATATAGATTCGCTGTGTGGTGAGGATTTTCCGTGAGTTATCAGACATTAGATACACCTTTTGCCCCAAATATTTACTGTAATTTTTGCCATATTTGCGCCCCAAACAAGATGGCGTCAGAAACCGTGGAAGGGTCTATTCTCTTGGCCAGAATGATTGACTGAAGTAAATTCTTCATGCAATCTTTACAGAATTCTGGTCGTTCAAAAAATCAATTAGTATAGAAAGGGTGATTGCAATAAGAGAATAGATCAGATTAAAAGATTCAAGTTTCTGGCAAGAATCGTTGTCAAACATATGGTAATCAGCTCACATGCATGGACAACAATAATGAAAATAATAATAATAAAATAAGAATTAGTAAATAAAAATAAAAAAAAGCATGAGTACAGTCCATATATAAAGGTATGTGATAACATTCACAAGCAATGAAACTTAATGATCAATACTTCCTGTAAGAAGAGAGATCACAGTTCACTAAGCTTATATCTAAGACTTAAAGTTTTCAATAACGTCCTCTGAGTTTTGAGCAAACACCCACGTCTGACCTGACAGACATGAACATACATGAACAGGACAGTTTGAAACAAGTGTATAACTGCGATAAAAGAAATGATCCACTGTTTCGAAATGTGACTGTAGGCAGTCCGCGTGCGGTTGCGTTTCGCGCCATTTCGGTCACGTGACCAGTGTGTTTTGGACTAGCGTGGTCGTAAGATTTTGACTCAAGTTTTAGTGGATTTACGCACGTTTAGCGTGCCTTTTTTTGTCCCATTCGCGGTGCTTAGACTGGACAAGGTAACAAAATGTATGTTTTTATGTCCTAAGTTTAATAAGTTTCTGTATTGAACTTTATTTCAAATTTTTTTTTTATGTGTTTTATGTGGCGTCGTTCGACAAACATTCGCATCGAGTCATTAGTGTAATTTTTGTATTCATTTCAGTTTTACGGCTTCCGTTTGAGGTCAGTAAAGTCTACCAGCCATAACTACTGTGGTTCACCAAAATAAACATAGATAGAAATAAGGAAATCATCTACGTCTTGACGCATTGATCATATACCTCGCAGCTGGAAACTTTCTTTGAAATCTTTGAAATCAGGCACGATGTAGTTAAACTTTTCAGGATTTCGACGATTTCTAATTCACAAAGACACAAAGCTCGATTTTAAGAGGTTTAGAAAAAAAACAGAAAAACAAAAACAAAAAAACGAACAAATCTTTACTGGACCGCATTTGACAATCGATTACACATCGCATTAAGAGATTTGAATATCGATCAGCCAATACGAAAGTGAATTATCAGAATATATCAACCCCCATAACAAATCTCTTCACGACCCAAAATTATCATACTTACCTGTGTATCCAAAGACTTCGTACAAAGCAGTGATTAACCATGGGAAAAGCTTCATAACGAAGAGGCGATGCGGGAAAAGCTTCAATTCGTAAAGTAAAGAAATAAGGAAATCATCTCATGACACCTTGACGCATTGATCATATACCTCGCAGCTGGACACTTTCTTTCAAATCTTTGAAATCAGGCACGATGTAAACTTTTCAGGAATTCAACGATTTCAAATTCACAAAGACACAAAGCCTGATTTTAAGAGATTTAGAAAAAAAAAAAAAAAATAGCACATCTTCACTGGACCGCATTTGACAATCGATTGCATATCGCATTAAGAGATTTGAATATCGATCAGCCCACACGAAAGTGAAATATCAGAAAATATCAACCCCCATATCGAATCTCTTCACGACCCAAAATTATCATACTTACCTGTGTCTCCAAAGACTTCGTACAAAGCAGTGATTAACCATAGGAAAAGCTTCATAACGAAGAAGCGATGCGGTAAAAGCCCGTCTTTCCCAGCATATAAATATTGTTGTGTTATGCACTTCCGATCCCTCTCTCTATGTGTTTCTTATGAGTTCTTTCCAATTTCGTTCCCAGAGCCTTCGTTACCCTTGTCCAGCGGAACGGTAAAACGAAGACCTCTTGAATACAGGGTTTGAGCTCGACATTTTATTGACCAAAAGCAGAGCGTGTGCAGTTGCACCGGAAGTTGATAAACAATAATTTTTTTCACAGGTTTCCAATTCTAAGCCGGGGGCGATGGATGTGCTAACTCTGGGTACGATCGCTTCGAGCGCGAACATAGCGTATAAAACACTGGGAAAGTCTTTGCCTCGATCTCTAAATCAACAACAACACGTTCGTAGGTGCTCTCATTTCAGCTTCGTCAGCAATCTGATTGATTTGTTTGGAGCTAAATCTGCGAGCGACAACCTTTTGAGTATTATCGTGAAGGTAACAGGTCCTAGTGTTTGTGAAAGTGACGGTCTACCTAGGAAAATTTGTTGAAATTGTCAGCAACTTTCAGGGTTGAAGGACTTGTGTCAGAGGTCTCGCAACCCAGTTAGCCACAAGAGAGGGAAGAAGACGGAGGAAACACAACACACGCGGGTAACACAAAGGAATCGAACGGAAATCCACAGCGAGGCATGAATCCAGAATTATGAAATGCCTCTGGAGTCCCACGCGGCCAGAAAGGCTTTATACAATTCTTCCAAAATCAATTCGAGACTTTCAGCCGCGGAATTAAACCAAGAAATGCAAATTCTGGTCTTTGCAATTGTGACGTCTGTAAAGTTGCAAGATGGCATAATGTTTTTCAGTTTCTGACTCTGTACTTATGCAGTGATTTAAGCTTGTGTACCATTTACTTGCACCAATTTCTAATAATGTACCATTTCCCAATTTTTTTAATGAAAGCTTCACCTCTAAACATACTAGATAATGCTAAAGTTTATTTTACTCCTGAATGGAAACAACTATGTTATGTGAATGTGAATTAATCAACATGACACGAGCGTGGGACAAATGACCTTGCTCTCCATGAGTTCTCGTAGCTCAGTGGATAGAGCGCCCGCCCGGTGTTCGGGAGGTCATGGGTTCGATTCCTGTCGGTGACTCAGAATTTTTTCTTTGTCCCACGCTCGTGTCATGTTGATTAATTCACATTCACATTTCATTACCGAGCTAAAAATTCACCATCTTTATTAACTTATAACTATGTTATGATCTAATGATGGATTCTGAAAAATATATGTTGTGAAATTAATGCATGTGTCTGTTGAAAAAAGCTTGTAATGACATCTGCATATTTATCTGTATATGTAATTCTAATGAAGACATGTCATCTTAAGCTTTTTATTGGTACCCAGTAGAGATCAAGGCCATTACTGCTGCTGTCTGATTAGCCAATCCATATGAAGTTGCCAAGGCAGCTTTGAGAATATCTTCAGCATCCATGTCCAATACACCCAAACTGAGTCGATTCGTCTGAGGTACTTGACGATTCGACTCGATTCGCACGAAGTCGATCCGCACCACCGGAAGTCAAGCCCAGTGAAATAATGATACATGAACCTTCCTCTTTCTTAATTATAAAACGTGACAATAAACTGACAGTCGATTCGTCTGAGGTACTTCGTGATTCGAATCGACTCCTGCAAAGTCGAATCGTCTGAACGGAGGTCGACTCGCGGTCGGCAATAACAGGGGTGTCAAAATGTAAACGATTCGACTCGATTCGCACGATTTGTCGTGAATCGTCTCCTGCAAAGTCGATAGGGTAAACATCTAGAACTTACTTTGGCAATCAAGGCGACTGATTATCTGTACTGAACAAACAAGCATTTACATAAGCACTTTTCCTAATACTTTAACTTCTGAATGAGCGAAAAATCACGAGATAAGTATATGTTTTTGGACAAACGCGTAGCTCTATGTCACGCATCGCCATAACTCTGAAATTCAAAATGTCTCGCTTGCTTCAGAAACGCATAACAACAACAACAACAACAACGACGACAAAGGCTAAGGAAAATAGACTGAAACGTTTATAGGCTGATATAAAGACCTTTACCCATTTGACGCCCTAAAGACCAGCAAACGAGTAATAAGCTATTTATCGATTCCAAGAAATGCAACTTGAAAGGCAGAATAGCTTGAGGACATCGATTCCATTAACTGAATCTCGTACGACTTCAAATGTAGAACATTTAGCTCAATTGCAATATAGCTAGTGCTTCTCAGTATAACGACTGCCTGGGTACACGCAGCAAAGCGTCTAGTTTTTTCTAATATAATGTTAATCAAAGAATAATACAATCCTGCATGCCTTGTGATTAAGGTAATAACACCTCGGTTAGTCACCATTAAGTAGGCGTCTTTCATTAATCCTCCAGCTTCGAAAATCTGCAATACACCATTCCAAAGTCCTCAATCCAACATCTCGACTGACTTGGCCATCTGGCTTGAGGCTTAAATAAAGCTGAGTGTCGTCAGTAAAGCAATGTACATGTGGTAAGTATTTTTCCACAACATCGAACAACTGAGATGGGTAAATAATAAATAGTAGGGGTCCTAAACAAGAGCCTTGAGGTACCCGGCAATCCAGGCTGAGGCATCCAGAAAGTGAAACTGACAAACGTTCAATTGAGGCCTTAAACTACTGTGAAACTACTACAAAATTGATGTTAAAATCTTTCGAAACTCCAAGCTTTCGTCGATCTATGGCATTATCAGGGATAAGAAGAATATTCCACGTTAGGCTTATATACAGATGACAGCAACAACAACACGGAACGGACATGCGCGAAGGACAACAGCCGCACCAAATTGTTCTTACTACGCAACGCTGTTTATCAAATCACGTGCCACAACTGCAACCAGCATTACATCGGGAGGACAACACGTTTTATCCACGATCGTGTAAGAGAAAAAATCAACACCTGAACAATGATAACTCCTCCGTGAAGAAACATATTTCAAAGAGCTAAAACAAAGTCCACAAAGGCACTAGAAAACGACCCCGGAAATCTACGTCTGTTCGAAGCGTTTTACATACGAAAGTACAAACTTGCCCTTAACTCCCGAGAGGAATGCAGCGAATTCGCAGACCTTTTATTCTAATAATTATTTTAGCATATCTAGAGACTCTGTACTTTGACACTCGCCCATTATATCATATTATTCGTTTTTATTCTTTTTTTATTCCTATTTGTACCTTATTATTTATCTCATACATTTTACCCCCCCCCCCACATTCTTTCGCTTTTAATTTCACACGTTTGTACTTTACACCTGTATATAAGCCTTACGCAGAATATATTTTTCTTATCCCTGATGATGCCGTAGATCGGCGAAAGCTTGGATTTTCCAGAGATTTTAACATCAATTTTGCAGTAGTTTTACAGTAGTTTAAGGCCTCAATTGAACTTTTGTCAGTTTCATTTAAAATGCTACTGAAGGACAACATCCAACGATCATTAATGATCCTCTTTCGAGGCTTGGTCTGAGCTTCCACTAACGATACTACATTTAGGAAATAACACACTGGCTGTGGGTAGAATTTGGGTGGCAGGTAAGGACGACTGGGGTGTAGGGGCCCAGGAAGGGGGCCCTCCTGGGGGAGTACGGATCGGGTGGTACCGGGGGTAGCCACCCTGGAATAAAAGTTCCAGACCTGCCTCCAGGGGTGAGGCCCATATCCCACAGTCCCGGGGGACTGAGGGAACCAGGAGG
>Ga0126339_10004525_pt1 | contig 10287 bp, 4 predicted proteins | sample OrbTmetagenome_2_FD_92532 | JGI IMG/M metagenome (GOLD analysis project Ga0126339, IMG submission 92532) | Coral microbial communities from Petempiche,Puerto Morelos, Mexico - Orbicella T R C metagenome | ecosystem: Host-associated > Invertebrates > Cnidaria > Coral | place: Petempiche,Puerto...
AGATGGTCTGCACGCTAACCGCGCGCCGGGGTTTTGCCCCCCCCCCCCCCCCCGCCACCCCCAAGAGAGACCTGACGCTTGGAACGTTTCGCGTTATAGATAGCGATTTAAACTGGTACTTAGTGTACCTTATGTCAACCGGGCGCTTGATAATGAGTAAGCGTTTAGATAAACAAGCACGCTGAAAGGATTGCCTCAATTCACAGACCTTAATTTATACTTTTTCTCCCAACGATTACTAGGTACTGACTTTCTAAAGAGACGTAGACTTGGAAGCTCGAAAAAATGAACTTAACCGTACCGCACAGAAAGACACATGGTTATGACCATCCATCTTCTTGCTTTAGATATGATATGGCTAACTATCATGTATTTTTGTTAACTCTGCCGATATCGGCCCACATTTTGCACATTCTTGTTATTAAGATTTATGAACTGGAGTCCAGTGTACTCACTCTGCACTTGACTCGATATTCTATTTACCATACATAATATACTCTCTACGCTGCTAAGGGTACGTGGCACAGATTAAACGAATCATGTATTGATCCTTATTAAAGTCGTACAGGATTTCATTCACCTACTTCTAAATGTTTTGAGTTTAGGTGATAATATATGACTGGCTTTGAAATATCTATTTATCTCAGTGTTTCCGCTTAAAGACAGTTTTAACCACATATAGATAGCTTCATCCAACTGCAGAGATCACTAATGTAATGAGAGTTATGATACCTCATTTCTATAAACGTCTGCGGCTGAAATGGAAATCTTTGTTGGGAAGTGAAGTATTAAGACAAGAAACGTACCTACCTGGAGACAGGAGAAGTGATGCGTCAATTATGATTCATACGCGCGAGACAGTACTCGACAAATGACGTCCATAGCGACTATAGGAAAAGATTAGGAAGTGAAGAATTCAGTTCAATATGAACAAATCAGTTCAATATTATACATACATATATGTAGACAAATCAGTTCAACACATATGAGCTCAATTTTGAGATTGTCGGCAGTACAGTTCTCACACTAAATGTAATTCAAAACACTTCAGGAGGTACATATAGTGTGTATGTATGGAGGTGGAGGAGACGAAGAATTTTTGGTAGATTTCGCCATGTTGATATCGTGTAGAATTGATGCGTGTTTTTGTAAAGATAACACAGCTAATAATCTCCGGCTTCATCAGATAAGATCAGCAATTACCGCTTATCACTGATATTGAAGATGTTAGACTCATAAGTCAACATTTCTCGGCTTTCTGAATCGCTACGTAACAATGTACATCGTAGATGCAATTTTCTTTAAAAATCTTGCTCTCCTATAGTGTCAGGTGTGTGGTTTGAGCACAATTTTTAGCAATCGTCTGAGACTCCAGACGTAACAGAGTGTTTTTGAGTTGCTTACTCTCATTCATTGAGTCTGTGATGAACGGTCCTCCTGCTTTACAATAATTGTTCATTTTTCACTTATAATTCCGAGACACTGGGAGAAAATGTTTTGTACACCAGGAAATTTTATCAAGATCGCCCTCTTTTTAGTCTTTCTATCATTTGTTTGGATAACGAGGTCACAAGTGAGGCTAATAAAATAATCTTTGGCTTCATCTGGAAGGGCAAACTAAAGCAGATCAATTTTTTTGTCGGGATTAAAGCCCCTGCTAGCGTAATGTTTTCAGACACTGTCCGAAAAATTAATTTCCTCTGAAAGCGAACTCAATTAACGTTCAGTCATGATTTTAAACCCTTTCGCAATTCTGTGAAGTTTCGCCCTTTTCAAGACTTCTGGCCTTCCTTCGTTGAAGTGTATTGCGAAAAGAACATGAAGAATGTTTCATAAAATTAAAAGGCAAACAACGGACCTCTCTGTTGTGACAATACGTTCGTTGTTCTATCAAGAAACAAGAATCAGGAAATCTGTTTTTAATGACTTTATTTAAAAAAAGCCGGCAAGCAGACATAATTCGTTATCTTAAGAAAGCAGGCTGTAAATGCAAGTAATTCTAGAGAACCATATATATCTCCCACGTTGGGCACGCCAGTCTTCGAAGTCGCAGGCCAGCCCTGTTTCTGATAAGCGTAGGTAGTCATATGATATCGAGTGCAATTTGGAATAAATAAACACGAGTAAATTTTACTGGCGAGCGCAATTTGTAGTCTTTGGAAAAGTCTTAGTTTATTTATTCCAAATTGCACGAGAATTATCATCTGATTACTTGATAATAATACACTACACATCGTTTGTTTAGGTATTCCAAATATATTTCGAAAATTTCCGAAATTATCCGCAAAACTTCTGACAATGTTCTGAAGTCTTCGGCAAGCTTCGGATGATCTTCGGAAATCTTTAAAGATGTGCGGAAGGGTTCGGGTAATTGTCGGAGATGTTCGAAAATGTTCGGATCTTTGAAAGGCCTCGGGTGATCATGATCCTCGACCACCTTGGATTTGCCTCGGATGACCGACGTCAATAACCTTCAAGTGCATTCGTACTGACTGCGGATATCTCCGTTCAGTTATATTATTTTTACTAGCCGGTTACAGATTTGCGTTGGATTTGAAATCTGGAGGTCCCTGGTTCAAATCCTCCTCCCTACCGCTATCTGGATTTGTTCAACTCCTCGACCGCGTTGTGCAAATAGCCAACTGGTCAGCCTCATACTAGTTGGGATTCAAAATAGCTTATGCATCGTCAAAAACGCCGTCATCAGTATGTCTATATAATAATAATAATAAAAAAAAACATTAGCTCGGAGATATGAATTTTAGAACTGTAAATTTCATATCTTCTCGCCACCTTGTAATATCCTCTATGTATTGAGCTCGCGCTAAGAAAGAAATATAAGCAAGTCCAGGGCTTGGCACCGATTGCGTTAAGGTGATTCCTCAGTATTGCAGTCACTGATGTCTGAACATGGCGGCGGGTCCGGACACTGGTTTTCTCTTTTCTCAATATCCTAGTACAACAAACAGGACGATGAATCACGCGTAGAGATATCGCATATTATTAAAAACTGGATCATTGGATAAGGCTATTCGGGAGTTTTCATTGGCTTCTTGTGGTCAGTATACAAGGTGCCGCGAGAACATAAAATTCATATATTTGAGCTAACGTGTAATGTTGTTGCCACTGGAGCGTACAAAATCGTCTAGCGCAGCTAAAAGTTGCCTGCTCACCAGATCAGCTCACGATGTCCGACCGCCATGGTTTTGACAGACGTGGTTTTACACGTGGGAAGGCGAAGGTTTAGAATTTGGATATCTAGTATTTCGAACGATCATTACCTCAGTGAACGCTCTAAATGAGGTACCTCCTTGATACTGGAGTTTAGTCTGCCTGGTGAGTATTCCTTGTACTGATACCTCGATTATATGTTCGGGTAGCTACTGACTACAAAGTAACACGCGATAATGCTCATTAAACAACGAAAATACACAAAGAGTGCTGTTAACTTGCTCATGGACTTAAAACTTCACATAATCTAATTTGAATAGTTTCAGAGCACGGGGAGGAGGTCAGGTAATTGTGATATCGTTGGGAAATATCACTGTTTTATTTCACGCCAGTTATATTTGTTGAAAAATCTTAATGCCAATTAAATTGTAGTCTCCTCCGCAGCAGTTTTTTGAATTGAAAGTGCACACGTTAAAACTGAGAAAACCGAGTATCGCATATTATTAAAAACTGGATCATTGGATAATGCTATTCGGGGGTTTTCATTGCCGTAGCCATCATGGGTTATGAACCATTATACCATGCTATACGAATATAGTAAGCGTACGCTCCTGCGTACGCGGGATTTTTTGGGGCGTTTTTATTTTTTATTTCGTTTTGTTTGCTATATTTTTGGGGCGTTTTTGATAAAACAATTATTCCACTCCCACTTGTTGGATATGAGATGGTTGTAGCCAACGCCTCGTTAGCTGTCTACCATTTCATATCCAACGCGCGCTCGTGGAATAATTGTCAATTACCGCATGTATTTTGCATTATGTGACAAGTTTAGAGACGGTCCTCAGTTTACCAGCTCAGTCAAATTTTGCCCAACTCCAGTCTCATTCCCATTCTTTTGTTTGTGATTCCCACTCCTAGTGCCCCCAATTCCATTTTCCCTCTAACAAAATAGGCAAATACCAGTTTCTACGTTACTCCTTCAGGCCCGTCTTTAGACCAACTATGCGCGTGAAAGACTGCGGTGATAGTAGCTAATTGTAGAGATATTAGTTTCGCCTGAAACCTTAATTCCACTCTCCACAGGGAGTGGATAACTATGAATTATGAAAGCGAGGTAAAGGCATTAGTATGTTAAGTTAGAATTGTTAAATAATAGTTAATGTTCTTTACCAAGTTATCTGAACTCCCTCTGATGGAGCGTTCATTTTTTTGACTGGTATGAGTCAATACTGAAAACAAACCAGCGCGCTACTTACACTGTAGCGTGCGAGCAATGTCTCTTAGAATCTTGAGGATGGGAGAGCTTTAGGCAACGGAAAGAAAAAAAAACCCTAACTATGATCGAGTGCATGCTTCCAGAACTTACCGTTTTTTCGATCGTATGGGCCTTTAGTTCTCCTTTACAAAGGAGACACTATGCGAGTTTTGATCAACGAACAGTTGCAGCTGTCATCAAACCACAAACCAGAAAAGACGAGTAGAACAGACAAAAACTCAGATGAGGTTTTTGAAAAAATTATTAGCACTCTTTTTGTTAAAAGTCTTAATTAGCTGATACTCAGACGAAAACACTGAACGACATAAAAACTTACGAGTGAGAGCCTTTCAATTTTACTTAGTAGAATATAGTTATGAATTTCCGCATAACTGAAAAGTTATACTCGTATATTCATATTAACGAGATTTAAATGCATTTTTCTCTATTACAAATCTTGCGTTTATCTCCTATTAATGGCAAGGATTTACATATTCTCACAATGAAATCTACTATAACCTGACTTTATTACGTTGTAATGTTATCAGTTCATCAAAGTATTACAGGCTTATCTTTAATGTTCATCTACAAGAACCATGTATTTGCAAATGAACGATAACAGCTGCATGTGGTAAACAAAGGTTGACTTGGCGTTCATCACACAACCCGTACTGTGCCGGACGAATTCTCAAACAAAATATCGTTTTTCAGACGAACTGAAATGAAGTTCTACCAAAATTTGTCGTTACGCAAAAAGCATACTTTCTCACTGGGTGGGGATTGCAAGTTTTGACTACCACTTTTCTTTAACTGATGAGAATCAAAAGACTGGCATGATGTGGTTTCTGGATGATCTTAATTGAATCTCAGTTCAGTTACGTATTAAATTTGTTTTGAGAAACAGTTTTGCCCTTTCCGGCTGGTTATGAAAATTCTGGCGCACAACTCGTCTAATTTCTAACAAAAAAGACCGTAATTCCTTAAGTTATATCACGTTACGTTGCTTCTTGTGTTACTTACATTAATGACTTATCTACACTACAACGTTCAATGACACAACCAACAGACTCTCAGAAAGTTAAAAAGCGGCTTACGGGCCGGGAAAAATCCCATAACGAACGCATGTGAACGTCACTTGCGGTGAAATTTAACTTCTCTTTCAAATTAAATTCCCTTTGCTAAAATCTAATCGAAGAATATTCTCGGGACGGAAACTGTCATTGAATTAGAGAAAATGTTGGTCTGAGAATCAAACCATAAAATCCCGAGCTTACCTTCACTTACTTACTTATTATTACGAACTTACTCCAGAGGTTTACTTTTCCCTCGGGCTAAGACCCCCACCGGCTATTATATCAAGGCCAGGCGGTTCCCAGGAAAAGAATGGTCCTTCAACGTATACATGTGAATCAACATGATTTTTGTTCCTTAGACACAGAATGAAAATTGACGATTTCCTAGCGTTTAAGGAAACATTTAAAACAGACTACCGGACTTTAGTGGTTCTTCGTGTTATACGTTGTTTCCCGGGTGTCTGATAACGAATAGTATAGAATAGTATCCAAAGCTGACGAATATGCCAGCATTTACAACCGCATGCTCGTTTTATCAGCAAACTAAAAAATGGACCTTTTCAGCGATACGGCGGCCATTTTGAATTCTATTGTTTCAAATAGATATTATGGGATACTTAGGAGGCAAATACATCATAATTTGTTTCCTGGGCATCCTAGTCCCAAAGACTGAGCATCGGCCAGTCTTTAGGCCAGTAACAACATTGAAGTCCAAGGGCTGACCAATGATCGACCGAGTCCATGGGATCGTCTGCAAAGAGAGCTGCCATGACTGTACATTTACCTAAGACGGGGAAAGCAAGCGCTCGTGGAACGTGCACGAGGCATGATCCAGGCTGCGCGAGCAACAGCGAATCATGCTGAGTTCACGGATCACAGCATCCAGCTAAGAGACGCCCAGATCCTCGAACACGGTGTTACCAACTACCACAAGAGGCCTTTCTTGGAGTCGTAGCACTCAGCGCCGCCGTAAACGAGAGGAAAACGGTTCCTCGCGCTTACCTAGAGTTGATTCAAAATCGATAAAACGATAGCAAACGCGCTAACAGCGCGAGCAAAAACGAACCTACAGATTGCAACTCTGATGAAGGTGGACAGAAGCCAGCAAAAATTCAGAAAAGAAAAGCAACAGATCGGATTACAAAAACCTTTATAGGCTGAAAGGCTATGCTCGAAACGTTTGCTATTTTTCACAAGATAGAGCTTTGACATTTTTCCACCTTATCAGTTTTCAATTTTTATTTTCGTTTGAATTTTTATATCGATTTGAGTGTCACGCATCAGCCGGGGAGAGCAATTTATTTCATTTTGTTTATCCTAATCATTAAGCTTGGTTATGTTTAGGCTAACGACAATGGTTTATTTAATAGGCAAAGTAGCTCTTTACTATTTTCAAATAACTCTTTTCGTTCCAGATATATTTAAGTTTTTAAAATATACCAATAAGCTAAGTGATGACGTCATAAACTCAACCAAATTCTGATCAAATATGAAAAAAAAAAAGATATCAAGGCCACTTTGTATTTCTTGGCAGTAAGATTCCACTGGATGTGCTCCACAATGTGAGCTCAACAGTTTTGTCTCCATGGTAACATACTGGGTTCCAGACCTTCCCGACATTAAAGGCTTTTCTGGCCACCTTTGGCGTAGCCTGCGAGCAGGCTCACCTGAAGAAGGCTAGTTTGGCCAGCCGAAATATAGTACACCTAAAAAAAAAATCACCCTACGTTGTGTCGGTTTCTGCTTTTTTATTCTTCATTTCATATGTGAAGCCGATTAGATCACTATTGATCCAACATATAACTCGGCAGCAGGATCATCGTTCCGGTTGCTTGCTTAAACATTTTATAGTCTCCTCTGAGTCACACGCGCGAGCGATGAAGAGCAAAGCAGGAGTCTGGTGAAGAGGTGCCAAGAAAGTGAGGCCAACTTTCTCGCCTCGCGGCTTCGCCGCTCGATTTCGCGCACGCGGCTACGCCGCGCGCGCTTTTGTTCCAACGTGAGCTTGCTCACAGCCTACCTTTGGGGTTCCATTCCCATGTCTGCCAATGGTGCCTCATCTACCAACAGCAATATAAATATATTAGGTCGAGTTTGTGGCAAATTTGGGAACATTGCTTTTTGTAGCCGAAGGTGTGTTGCCTAAAGAACTAGTAGAGTGCCAAGTTTCAACGGTTTCTGCTGCAAATTGACGTCAGATATAGCTCTATCTATATACTTGATGTAATACAGTCGAAACTCCGGTTGCAAGCCTGCGACCACCTCCCCTCAGCGACCAGTTTTCTAAAATACCAAAAGTTTCCAAGTCAAATCACTATATTTGGAACTCTTGTAAACTACCGTCTCTCGTAAGGACCGTAAGCGACCGGGACCACTTTTAAAGCTAAAAGTTTAACCTCTCATAAGCGACCACTTGACAAACAATAGAGCGGAAATTGGATAAAAAGGTGTTGTAACATTATCGCATTCTTGGGCAGTACAAGAGACGGAAATTTCTCAATAGGAAGTACCGGAGTTTTTTTTCTCAAAATTGACTTTTCACATGGATAAGACATTTAAAACACAGGATAAGTCTCTGAAGTCACCATATGGTGTAAGCTCTCGTAAGCGACTACTTCCCGTAAGCCACCACCTGTGCTTGACATTTGGGTGGTCGTTTACTGGAGGTTCAAATGTATTGGGTTGAGTGTATGACGTCATCAGCCCTCTCATTTGCATATTTTAATTTTAAACTTAAATTCTCCGGAACTGTTGCAGATATTTGCCAACGGTGAACGTCAGTTTTAATCTTATGTAAAATTCTATGTGATAATCCCAAAAATTCAAGGGATGAAACTTTGCACTGTAGTAACACTTTAAACGTGACACATCTTAGGGGAGGGACGCAGCAGCGTTGAGTTTCGATTTGTTTAGAGCATCTTCACAATTCAACAAGACATCCAAATTTTGGTCGATGAGACTTCCAGAGCATATTTTCGGTATTTATAAACTAGTTTTTCGGTGGACCCTGAGTTTTAGTTACTACAAAGTTTGATGAAGCCGTCAATCGCGAAGAGAATTGAAATATTTCCGCAACTGGTGGGTAATACTAAAGGTAAGTTTCGTTTGATGGACTTAACACTAACATAGAATTATTCCCCCTAAAATGAAATACAATTAAAAGAAAAGCGTTCTTAGAAACATGTTTTGAATTCTTTCTTCCACTGGAATTCTGGAGCGTTTCCGTTCGGAAATGCGGCGGCGTTGCGTGACACTCAAGCCATTGTGTAACTATTTTTAATGCTATTGTGTAACCACTTCCTTTCTGCATATTCATTATGTTCAGTAATCATTAATCCTTAAACCTTTCACTGTATAGTTTGATGCCTTGTAAACTGCACTTTGCCAGGATTCTTTGACAGTTCACTGGTAGCGGAATACAAACCGGTAAGCAACTTTATTGATTCAGTTTATTGGATATGAACCTTGCAGGTTAATTTGATAAGCTCAAAAACCGAAAACGTAACGAGGCGTTTATGTTCGTCGGTTTCAAAGTTCCGTAGTGCTGAAAAATAAGCGATTCTCTACTAACTGCTCGATCACCATCATTGTTGTTCTTGATCTGCTTGAAAATCACGATTCTCTGAGTCGTTTCAGTGGATTGAGAACACCTCTGTTTGTCAAACAACCCAACTTTAATATTAAAATGAAATTTACTGAAATGCTTGCTTTTGAAGACTCATATTTCTGACACGATGTTGGAAGAGTCTTGTTTCTTCGGATTGTTGATAGACGAGAGGGGAAAGTGAGTTATTTTGTGTCGCTGAGCGCGTTGATGTGGTAGAATGCATTTGTGTACCGGCTGAACAGTATTCGTTGTCGATGACAGTATGAAGTCAACCAAACTTATGATCAGCTATCATAGTTGTTGTTCAGTGTTATCTCTCTATGTCCCACAGGGGACGAAGACGATCATTAAACTAAGTAAGTATGCTAGCTCTTTCAATCGCGAACATGTTACAGATATTTTTTCATTTGAAGTGAGCTTGTCCTTTTTATCGAAATCTTCGTGAATTCGTCCGAATAGTTAATCTGATATTGAACGATCAAGTGGAATTTTACGTGTAAGAGCGAAGAAGCTCGTCATCTGCGCCCAGAGGTTCAATATCGATCTTCCTTGGTAACTATCGGCGGCTAATAAAGCTACTGATTATTGTTCTTGAAGAAGTCTGCTTTATACTTTATTAATTAGTTAAGGACTTTAAAGAGGTTCAGGTTATGTGATTTTACCTAAAACAATAACACATGCTCAGTGAACCGCTATGGTTTCTGTTTCTCTCGCCCCTATGTTTTTTTGTTTTTTTTTATGGGAGGGATGGATGTACACAGGTTAGTGCAATATTGCTGTCGCGTGCAGTCGTCATTAGACAAGATTTCTGACGCAGCTACTGTGCCTGAGATCCTCACAAAATACGTTTGGATTACGCAAACTGAGCCATAAAAATTCCTTATCTTTATCACTTTGACTGAAAAAACAATCGACAAGTATAATTTCACTAGAATTACTTGAAACAAAATGGATAAGGACGAAAAATCGAAACGCGATGGGAATTTGTTCTGTTCTTCAGGGTGGTCACGCAAACTTATCACGCGCTAATCAACCTACAATCATGGACAAAAGTCGTAGGACAAATTTGCACTTTTGGCGCTTTTGCGTACACGCCAGGCGCGAATACAACTTCACCTGCCTAACCTCGCCCCCCACCCCCCATACAATGTTGAAAACTAGTACGTGCAATTTCAGCTGAT
>Ga0126339_10004526_pt1 | contig 10286 bp, 5 predicted proteins | sample OrbTmetagenome_2_FD_92532 | JGI IMG/M metagenome (GOLD analysis project Ga0126339, IMG submission 92532) | Coral microbial communities from Petempiche,Puerto Morelos, Mexico - Orbicella T R C metagenome | ecosystem: Host-associated > Invertebrates > Cnidaria > Coral | place: Petempiche,Puerto...
GGCGAACTTAATGCTGGGGGTAACCCTGCGATGGACTAGCATCCCATCCAGGGGGGAGTAGAAATACTCCAAGTCGCTTCATGCTACAGAAACCGGGATAAGCTCCGGCCTGATGGGCCACTTGGCTTGTATGCAGACTTCTTAAAAAGGAGCTCTTTTGAGTGAAACGAAGTTTCATCGTTAGTTTCAAAAAATTCTATGCTTGTCTAAATGGATCTCTTTTAAGTTGAAAAAAGTATTTTTCTTTGGAAAAGTTCATTTTGAGTAAAAGGTTTGCATTTTCAGTGCAAGGGATACTTTCAGTTCTAGGGGTATTTTGGCTCGGAAAATTTTCATTTTCAGTCTAGTTTCAGTTTTCAATTCCAAGGATTTTTGCTTAGGAAAGTTTAATCATCAGTTGAAAAAAATTCCATTTTTGAACAAAACGGATCTCATTTGAGTTGAAAAAAGTCATTTTCTTTGGCAAAAAAATCATTTTGAGTTACGAAGGTCCACGTTCAGTTCAAAAGGATTTCCTTTTCATTGAAAAACGTGTTTTTGCTTAGAAAAGTTTCATTTCCAACTCCAGCAAGTTCTTATGTCTATTTAAAAAATTATTGCTTTTGACAAGTATTTTTACTTCGAAAAATTTCATCCTCAGTTGCCATGCTTGCTTAAAATAGTATCTTGAGTTGAAAAAATTATTTTTCTTTGGAAAAATTTCATTGAGAGTTAAAATGTTCCGTGTTCAGTTAAAAAAGATCTGTTTCGAGTGCAAAGAAAGTATTTTTGCTTATAAAAGTTTCATCTTCAGTTGCAAAAAATTACATGCTTGCCTAAAAGAAGCTCTTTGGAGTTGGAAAAATTATTTTAATTCCTTGGAAAAAAATCATTTTAAGCTAAGAAGGTCCATCTTCAGTTCAAAAGGATCTCGTTGTCGTTGAAAAAAGTATTTTTGCTTGGAAAAGTTTCACTTTCTGTTGAAAAAAGTTTCATGCCTGCTAAAAAAGATCTCTATTGGGTTGAAAAGTCTTTCAAGGGAAAAGTTTAATTTTGTGTTAAAAGGTCCATGTTCACTTAAAAATGACCTCCTTCGAGTTCAAAAAAGTACTTTTGCTTAGAAAATTTTCATTCTCAGCTCAAAGAATGTTCCACGCTTCCTTTAAAGGATCTCTTTTAAGGGACCGATCAAAAAGTACAGCGGGGCTGGGCCAGAGCATTTGAAAATGTGGTGGTTAGAAAACACATGACCCACCCCTTCCATTTGGCACAAGACTGAGTTGACCCAACCCTAAATGAAGGTTGAAAATCACATGACCCAGCCCCTCTCTACAAAACACGACATTTTTGGCTGCATAATCCACCAAAATCACATTTTATGTATGAAATTTTGGTATTATTAACGTGTTAGAGTTATTTCTTAACAATAATATAAAATCACCTCAAAATAATATTGTTTTCCTTTACTCTTGCAACTTTAAGTCATGTCCGTAAACTATGGAAAAAATCTTGACCGTAAACCTTTCACGCTAGGTCTCCAGGCTCGTTACGCGTGGAACAGTAATCTATCTAGAAAAGGTTGTAGTGAGTCCTGGGACTTACACAGCCAGCAAACTACGAATATCAGGCCTAAGAGTGCGAGTCCCAGATCCATAAACATGTGTCCCGTACCCTTGGGGATAAATAGCATGTGAACACAAGTTGGCCGTTTGGTGTTTTTGAAGACCAGCATATGTCGAAAAAGTGCAGTGTTTTAACAATTTCTGCCCTGGAACTCCTTGACTTATTAGCGTTGGTACAGATTTTACACTTAATGAAATCGCCATCTCTAATCAATCAATCAATCCTTTATTTGTCAGAGCAGGTTTATAATTACAAGATTGAATAAACAATATTGAATCGGCAGCCAAAAGGCTGATGCGGACCTGCTTATATTAGTAAAATAACTAAGATAAAAATAAAACAATAATCAGAATTAAAATACCTTATTAACTTAATAATAAATAAAATCATATTTCTTGTTTGAAATCAAAATGGCTTCTTTATTAAAAGAAAATTGGAGGATGTCTTTAGAACATTTTCTTAAAATTGATTTAAAACCTTCTTTACTAATATTAGAAAATTTGACTATTCTATTCAGAAAATTCCAAATATTTGGTCCCCTGTATTGTAAGGAACTTCTTCCTAATTCTGTTTTCACCCTGATAATATTAAATTGGTTACTGAATCTTGTAGATCTTGTTGATTTAGAAAACAAATCTAAAATTTATCTAGGAGCAGACCCTGTGAAGACTTGATGCATCTTAAGTAATATGCGTCTCTTATATAAATAGTTAATAGGAAGCCACCTACTTTGAGACAGGCATAAACTACCTTCTAATGAAGAAGGAAGATGATTAATAATTCGGCATGCTCGGGCATGAATATGATCTAATTGGTTAAGTAATGATTGGGAACAATTTCCCCATATTGATAATCCGTAGGTCACACTAGGTATAATTGTTTTAAAGTATATTTCTACTAGAAATGACTTGGGTAAATACAACATTCTTAAAGCACCGACTTTTTTGGAAAAAGATATCTTAATTATATCTACATGGGCATGCCAAGAGAGACTACTGTACACCAGGTAAGTGTACTTTTTCAGCCACGGCTCGAAATATTTTCGTCCTTAGGAACTGGAAGGAGTTGCATCTGTTATCTATTGTGGCAAATGTGTGCCAGTTCCAGTTATAAAACAGGATGACCCACCCCCATGGGTAGCTGACAATTTAAAAATTAGACGACCCACTCCTTACCGAGAGCTCTAAAACTGATAACCTACTCCCTCTCTGCTCCTACCTACCCCTCTCAATACTTTTTAACTAGTCCCTAAGTTAATTTTCTTGGGGAAAAGTTTCATTTTGACCTAAAATGGTCCATTTTCAGTTTAAAAGTATCTCCTTTGAGTTGCAAAAACTTTTCATTGGAAAAGTTACGTTTTTAACTGAAAGAGTTCCATGTTCACTTAAAAATGACTTTCTTTGAGTTCAAAAAAGAAGTTTTGCTTACAATAGTTTAATCGTCAGTTGAAAAAGATTCCATGCTTAGTTAAAATAATGTCTTTTGCGTTGAGAAAAAGGTAATTGTTTTGGAAAAGTTTCATTTTGAGCTAAAAAGGTCCGTGTTCAGTTCAAAACGATCTCCTTTAAGTTGAAAAGGTGTTTTAGCTTGGGGCAGTTTCATTTTCAGGTGAAAGAATTTTAATTTATGCTTACTTACAACGGATCTCTTCTGAGTGGAACAAGCATTTTTACGTGAAAAGTTTAGCTGTCAACTGAAAAAGTTCCATGCTTGCTTAAAAGGGTGTCGTTTGAGTTGAGAAAAAGGTCTTTTTATCGGAAAAGTTTCATTTTGAAGTAAAAAGGTCCATGTTCAGTTCAAAATGATCTCATTTAAGTTGCAAAAAGTGTTTCAGGTTGGGGCAATTTCATTTTGAAAGGTGAAAGAATCCTACGCGTACTTACAAAGGATCTCTTCTGAGTTGAAAAATTATTTTTACTTGGAAAAGTTTTATTTGGCGTTATAGAACTTCCAATTTAATTGGAAGAGTTCCATGATTATTTGAAAGTGTTACTCGCTTTCTATTTGGCAAGGCCCTACTCTTCCTTGAAAAGGTTGCTTAGTCAGACTAGTACAACAATACGTTTAATTAAAATACCAGTTTGAGTTAAAGGACTTCCATTTTAATTAAAATAGTTCCATGTCCAGTTGCAAATTAAACTTCCACTCTTTTATGTAAATATTTAAATTTTGGTTTAAAACTATTTTAATTTATATTGTGATGAAAGATCTTTATTATTTGTATAATACGTCCAATTTAAGCTAAACACGTCTATCATATCAACATATACTGTAAATTCAGAGATTAGTAGTGTGCAATTGTTTGTTTTTGAGTTGATGCGTTCGAATAGGTTCTTGCTTTACTTGGGAAAGTTATCTTTTGAATTGAATAAAATTCCATTGTCAATTGAAAAAGCTAGCGCTCCCTTTTTACTTAGACACGTTCTCATTAATCCCAGACAGGGTTTACAACCTTGAATTTAAGTTGCAAATAAAAGTCTCTGTTGAAGTTGAAAACGTTTGCTTTGGAATTTAAAGTCATGAAGTTTCCGAAACCTCCAGGTTGAAAAAGTGTCATATGTAGATTAAAAAGTTCCTTGCGATTCAAAATGGTTACATTTTAAGTTGAAAACGTTCACATTCTTTTAACTTCAAATCTCGATCAAGGAAAACAATTCTTAAATTTAATTGACTACACTACAGCAACAAGAGCTTGATTGATGGTTGATCACACAATCGGTTGTTACGTTGTTGAAACAACACATTTTTTTCCAATTTCAATTTTTTTTTTCAGTTCGAATTTTTTTACACCAACATTTCGCCAAAAATGCAAAGATCCGTTCGAGAGACAAACCTTTAGGTCACTACATCTTTTCGTTTTTGCATATCTAGGCAATTGAGTTTGACTTTTGGCGTGGAAAAGTAACCGTGGGATTTTCCATTTGCCATAAATACGCAATTTGATCATATTAATTTGTTGTTTTGCAGGACATGACAAAATCTATCAAAATGTTTTAATCCTTTAGTGCAGATTAATTTCAACGCCCTCAATAAAACAAATAAAGGAGGTACTTACGTTTTGCCCAATTCCATTGCTTGCTCCCCGTTTTTCCATTCCCAGTTTCAGTTTTCCTCCCTGTAATCCTGCAAATTGATATGATGAACACGATAAATTTGACATAATTTGACGTGGTGAATATACTGTTTCAAGCCAGGGGTTAAGCTAAAATTCTGTAAGAAAAAATCGAACTTTTATTTTTAACGAAATTGGAATTTTAAGGTACTGAAGTCTAACTTTTGATAAGCATTTCTGTTGCTGTAAGTTTAAAGCTCCTTTTCTCAAAACGAATTATCAGTTTGCCTTTCAAAAAAAATATTTTGAGAAGGATTTGTCCAATGAGCTAAAATTTTCAGGATTTGTTTTTCTAAGTACAAAAATATTTTTTTCATAATCTTTGGTCTTTAAGCTTTCTTAAATTGTGTACTTTGTCACGGTTTGGAATTAAATCTTAACCATGAAAAAGTCTGAAAAAATGGCGTGTTTTTATGTTAACCACCTCTTTAAATCAGCAAATTCGTCATGTTAATTTAATTTGTTGCATTTTAATTAACATTTCAGCACGTTTTTTCTGCGTTTGCCTGTTGTTCTTTTGTTTTAAAATCCACGTATTTTATTTGTGTGATGTAAGTTATTCTAGGTAACACCTATGGTACAAAACTTGTATATCAACTTGTATATTCAAATTCACTCCAGTTGTAACTTGCGATGACAGACGTTAATGTCGAACATGTATTACAAACTGAAAAGCGTTGTCCGGCCTTTTAAATTTATTAGTAGCCTGCTGCTAACAAGACCATTTGGATAATAATTATACGTTTTTGAAAGGGGTGGAGAGGGAAATTTTTCCTGAGTAAGAGATTCTTTCTTGGCTCGCGTTGTACGATTTTTTCTTTCTCTAGCTATGTTGTGCAGGATTATTTTTGGCAATTTCCTTCGTAAAACATTTGATAGTTCATCCCCAATTACAACTACACAACGTGAAGTCAACTTACATTTTCCTGCGTTCGTTTGGTTTCCTCCTAACCTTGTGTTTGTTTCTGTGAATCTTACTCCACATTCCAGCTCTCCTGTAATATAAAAACACCATTATTCCATCGATAACAATTCAGCATGACCAAAATGCGCTGCATAATGTGCTAGCTTTGCTAGTTTCAAGCTAAAAACTTCAACATCAAGCTTTAAAACTGGATAATATTTTTCCCAATATTAAAAATAATGGCTTGTTAGAGTTAGAATTTTAAACTTGCAAAAACTTGAGACAGCGAAAACAACAAAATTCCCAGTCACCAGCACTTACATAAAGATTGGGTTTTTTTCTTGTCCACTTGCTATCCCAAGTCTCAGCGTCTATCTGTAGATATAAAAAACAAACATGAATGCCTTGTCACCAAAATTTTCAAAAAGAACCATTTATCGACGAAAACAATATAATTTAAGGAGCCTTACTTCACACAGAGGTCCTCAAGCAAGCTCGAGGACTTTTTTAGCTGCGCAATGGTTGAACACAAGGCATCCGTAATCTAAAACAAAAACGAAAAATCGGGTTTAGTGACAAAGATGTTACTATAAGTTATAAAACTTTCCCACCTCCAAATTTATAGACCAAATACTGTTCTTTAAAGAGTCTAAAGTGGTTGAAAGCAAACACTTTAGAAATTTAACGGTGAAGAATCCATTAGTCCAAGGTAGCGCTAAAATCCTAACATTCGTTTAAAGCGCTAGAACACGAAACAATTTATAGCAAAATTATTAAACATTGTTTTTAAGCAATTTCGCAAACTTTGGATAGAATTTAAAGTCTACGGTAACCTTATCAGCGTGTTGAGCGTGGCGTGTAAAGTATCCGCAGTAAACTCTGTATGAAATAGAGCAGAAAAAGTAATAAAATTTCGTGCATAAAATTCGTCTCCGGAGTTGTTTCAACAACATTTTCGCACCTTCGAGAAAGAAATAGCGCTGTTCAGCAACGGTTCTTCACCTTACCTCAAGTGAAGATATCTCTGATCTGCTGAATCTGCTAAACGTCTTAAATTTGGCCATGTTCTGTTTCTTCAACTGAGGCCGGGCGTTCTTGTGACTTGGAAATAACTTGCTAGTCATTAGAAAGTCATTTGTCAGGCAGAAACGCAGTTAAATTCCTGCTTGAAGAAGTGAAGCCGAGCAGGTCCGTGACCACATGTCACACTGAACTGAGGTGCAATGCAAAAATGAATGTATAATTAATTTTATGATAATTTTTTATGAGGTGTCCAGGCCTTCGATTTATTCGAATCCAATAGGCCACCTCCGACTTACCTCATTTTCAGAACGAGTCCTGGTGCAAAACTCATATAAAACTGAATTTGATTTGCATGAAAACGAACGTGGATTCATGTGAATGACATGGTTACGCACGAAGATTCCTTTTGACACAGAGGCAAAAGTCCCGTTGGTTTTACCAAATTATATTATTCGAAAAACTTCGATCGACCTCCATCGTATCGTAATGTATAAATAAACGATCAGTGCTTTATTCCACACAATAATCCAGGGTAGAATTTGTGTGACTCAAAGACAATTTATGCGCTGGTTGTGGATGTGTCAATAGTTACTGATAAGGAAAAAAGGGTGGGGAAGGGGGGGCTGCCCCTCTAAATTGCTGAAACCCAAGATAACACCAACATTTCTACATTGAACCCTTGCACACACATTAAACCCTGGCAGCCCCTTTTTTGGTGGCCCATCTTTATAAGAGAAGCACATCTGGATTCGTTACCATGCCACTGTTTGCTGATCATTCTTGGCTCGGTATGGCTCGGTGTTTCGCACCACGAATCAGGGTACTACTCGAATTGAAGACACACCAGGAAAATAAGGTCCACGGGATCTACCAGTTGTTTTGAACTAGTTTAATCAACACAAGCTAGCTAGTCAACTGAAAGCAAAGGCATACATGTGGGTTGACTATAGCACTTCTAAAAAAATCGGATCTAACCTAAAAAACCAAACAGCAAAAAACATTCTCCAACATATTGTCAATATACTCACAATTCTGTAAGGCGTAATCCCGTTTAAGACGCGCCATTTTCCTATTTTTGTACAAAGAGCACAAACACACTGTTTTCGATGAAAGGATTACTTTCTACTGATCTCTTGACATCCTACTCGCACCAATCCACGAACGAGAGCCATAATCCGATTGGCTACTAAAGCAAAAATGGCGGGAATCTCGCGTGTTCGGTTTTACCACTAAGAAAACAAACATAATGTCTAAAAATAAACAAAACTCTCAACGAAGTGCAAACACTCGGCACTGTAGTTCTTTTTATAGTATGGAATCATCGGTCACCCTGACATAGCTAGAAACAAGGAAGTGGCGTCAGAGTGCTTTCTAAAGATTTTTGTTTCAGAACAATCAAATCTTGTGGCACCGTTTAGTTGGAAACTCGTCCCTACTCCCCCTCATCTATAGAAATCACTTTGTATACTTCGAATTTACGTCCAACGTTCAGTGTTTTTAGTAAACATTTACGATCAGACAGATTTATCTTGTTTTGATAGAAGATCAAGCAATTTATTTGTTCTATTGTATCATGGGAGGAGCAGAGCCTAATGATTAGCGCCCTGGGCTTCGCAACGAGTGGTCTGGGTTCTAGCCTTAGCCACGGTGTTGTGTTGTCTTCACCCGGCCCAGGGGTCCGTTGCTCCAAAGCCCCACAAACTTTTCGGGCCCGCAAAGCCATTTTTAGTTTATCTGTATCTAAAAACACAGAGGTGTAAACGCCTGAAAATTTTTTATATGAAGAGAACCTCTCTTCATATTAAGATTATGTGAATAAAACAGCTCTGCGGTCGTAAGGTTTGAGATTTCGCTGTGGCTTTCCGGGTGCGAAAACTTTTCGGGACCTTCGAGAAACAGGCCCCAGAGCCGGGTTGTTCAAAGCCCGGTTAAGCTAACCAAGGTTAGTGAGAATTTTGATGAACAATTTTGCAACTTTTCGGTGAGATTTTCTGTTATTGTTTATCATTCGGGTTTGAAATCTCAAACGTTCGACTTCCTTCCGGCTGATTGGATATAAAAAATTTTTTCCTGGCCAATCAATGAGGAAGCCTTTAAACTCCATTTTACACCCCTGGCTTTACACTAAACTTTCCTAAATCCGGTGGGAAGAATTTCGAAAATGTCCGTTTTCTCGGTCACAGATCGCAAGCAGCGTTTTTGGTCTTCTTTCAGCTGTGTAAAATGAACGAAATCCCTCCTCTTTGAAACAGATCATCTGTTAACGACGTTAAGCGCTCACCGTCCGAAGACGCCGGGTTAAAACATCGATGGTGAGACGATATGCAATTTTCAAATGGCTCCAGTCGACAAAATAAATATTGCAATCAAACCTGTAACAATCAGTGATCTGACCAATTAGAGGTTGCAACAGATTCTAGTGCACAGCGGGTGCCTTGGAACGGCGGCATACAACCTTTGTCTGTAAGCTCCAACGCCACAACCCCACCCCGTTTTCCCCTCGGGTACTCCACTCTCAACCAGTCCTTTTTGGCACCTCCAGCCGGGGCTTGTTCACAGACTAAACGGAACTATTTTCTCAGAAGTCTAGTCTCGTAACTAGCACGAATCAACCTCGATCTCAAGTCCGGCCACTGAGGAACAAAGATTAAACGTCGTCACCTGATGATCGCACTGTTTGTTAACAAAAATATAGTGACTATAAATATGAAATATAGCGCCTGCACTAGAGACGTCGATTTACACTCGAGCTACACATAAACCTATTCAGCTGTTCATTTTGTTTTGTTACAGTCATGTCGGATAAATGCATTAAGATAAGTAGCTCACAAAGGCTATTGTTTATTGACCTGCGATCTCCCTATATTCCATTAAAAAGAAACCCCTGATTTATTTATTTATTTTTAATGACCGAGACTGAGATAAATCCCAGCATTTATCTTAGTAAAACGTGACACTCAGGGATTCACACGTTAACTCTTGCCGTGTTTTCACGGGAGAGGTTTACCACGGTTACTGCTTTCCGAGGGTTGGTAACTAAACTGCAATTATTAGAGAAGCTGTTTACTCGGACCTAATTAGCTAAAGTAGGCCGTATACAACGGACGGTTTGAGGTTTTCTCGGAAAGCAAGTGTTGTAATGTTGCAAGGAAACTATTGGAAAATTATAAAATTTCTGACTTTACACCAATGCCGAACGCAGGTCGTTGTAGATGAATAGTGGAAAGAAAAATTTTATAACTCGCTGAGCCTCTTCCCGCAAAAAAAAAAAAACCTGAAACGGCATCTGCCGCGGAGCCCGGGCTACGTAGATGTTTACCGGTACTTCTTATTCAAGGCCGCTTTAAATTCTAACATTGCTCTTCTTCTCCATAGACCTCAGTTATGACATTTTTCCTCTCTCTTTGTGGTAGGTCTTCTTCTACTTGCGCCTACATGTACACTGCTACTATAAAGCTATACTGAGCTTCAAACAGAAAGGAAATGCTTACGGCACTTGACGATGAAAGGGAAACAGCAGACCGGGATTTCTTTGTCTAAATATGAGTTAATTTAGCTTTTCTTGCTCGTTGACTTGAAACCTACTTATATTAGGAGGAATCTTAGTCTATTTTTCTCTGCTTTACGCGCTGAACGCGTGAACAC